>Ga0209279_10000580_pt1 | contig 22997 bp, 17 predicted proteins | sample CoawatmetaG00DNA_3_FD_187508 | JGI IMG/M metagenome (GOLD analysis project Ga0209279, IMG submission 187508) | Marine microbial communities from the West Antarctic Peninsula - Coastal water metaG006-DNA (SPAdes) (version 2) | ecosystem: Environmental > Aquatic > Marine > Coastal ... | reverse complement strand
CCTAAAGTGATATCATGTTGATACCCAGAATAGCTTGGTAAAAGTCCCCCCGAGGCCTCTGCTAAACCATCACCCTTTCTATTGTCTTTATCGGCATAAAATCGCTCATATCGAGCTAGTAAGATCAGACTATTGTCTATTTTATATCGAAATTGACTATAGTAACCTTGTCCAAGTTTATCGTGATGAAACTCAGGAAAATAAAAACCGTCAAAGACAAATCTTTCTTGAATGACCTCACTGCTAAACTCCCAGCGTTCCCCCTCAAACAACGCATTCACCGTAACTCGTTGAAAAGTCATTTTGGTGTCAAAAAATCTATCACCTTGCTCTTGAGCTTCATAGCCAAAATCTGCGTCGAGTAATGCCAAACCAAAACGCCATGGTGAATTGGCTGGCTGCCAATATAAGCTTGTTTGGACATCGTGGCTATTGCTCATCTTGCCGAGTGCTTGCTCACTATAAAGTATTTGTGTCTGCTCTTTTGAAATAGTAGTCGTGCCCGAACTGACATTAAAATCAAAGTCACCCAGTAAGTCTGAGCTATGGCTTATTTTTAAAGCAGCACCATCGGCACCAACAGCAATGTCTCTAAAGCCATCAAAATATATCGATTGAGGTAAAATGATACTTGGACGAGTAAAAGGGACATCACGTGTGCCAGAATATAACCAGTGGTTATTCTTAAAACGCCCCAGGTATGAATTAACTTGCCAAGTTTCAGCTTGATAGAGCGACCAATCTAGGAGGGCATAATCGACTCTGAAACCATCGTCATAACGATTACCCCCATCTAAGTAGACAACTTGGCCGGTTAAACGAAAATGCGAATTAAGCTGGTAAGAGCCATTTAAGCCAACCTCGGTTAATTCAGCTGAGAGTTCACCGTCATCATTAACAAGGTCACTACCATTAACATTGATCAGGCCTTGAGCAATAAAACCATGAATACGTAAATCATGATTAGTGTTTTGCGCTGCACTCGCCCCATTTATTAGTAAGCTAAAGACAACACCTAGGAAAGACGTCTTCGCTAGTTTAATTTTTAATTGGAATAACATATTTATCCTTAATGTTAGTGCCGTCTTTCACATAACCAATAGCACCAGGATTAGCCAGCACCGCGTCAATAAGTGCTTGACGGGATTGGACAACAATAGGTGCGGTTCCTAAACCTGAGTAAGTTAACTTATGCCAAATCCGGTCAAGTTTATAAGGTAATAACCCCAATTTATATTTACTGAAGTCTTGATGGAGGGCGTTAACGCTCGGTAAAACAAAGACCACTATCCTCTGTTTATTTGGCCAATAGAGTTGACGCATCAAAAAAATTTGGCGTAATTGTGTCTTAGTCAAGGAGGTTACATGGGTATTGGCGATGACTTCAACACATAAAGCCTTTTGGCTCAGTAAGATTCCAACGCACAAAATAAATATGAGAAGTATACGTTTGATAAACACTTCCTTGTTAACAAAAAAACAGCAGTCAACTGGTTGACTACCGAGTCGCGATAAGTCAACTTATTGACTTATTGAATTATTTCGTCAATTTATTGACTATTGTCACAAAAATAACAGACTATCTCGCCTGTGGCTAGTAAAAGACGCGTAAAATCATAATATTAGTGCTTTATAACTCATCCAAACCGCCCTATTCAGCCGAGGTGAACAAAATTAACAGCTCCCTAACTGATAAGACCAGTATTTTGCTGCTATATTCTGCGAAAACGCTATAATAAGAGGCTAATTTAAAAAAACATAAATATTTTTGTTGTTATTTATCCCAAGCCTATGTATTTTGTGTAAAGCTTATAGATAATCAAAAATAAACGGACGTTTCCCGAAGATGAGTGCAAAGTTTAGAGTTTTAGTCCTAAATGGCCCTAACTTAAATATGTTAGGTAAACGTGAACCTGAAATATATGGCTCGCAGACATTAGATCAGATTATCGAGAAACTATCGATAACGGCCCAAAAAATTAATATTGACCTCCAGCATTTGCAATCAAATGCTGAGGATGAGCTGATTGATAAAATACATCAGTCGTTCAACAGTGTTGATTTTATCATTATAAATCCAGCCGCCTTTACTCACACGAGTGTTGCATTACGTGATGCCTTACTCTCAGTAAATATCCCTTTTATTGAAGTACATTTATCGAATGTGCATGCCAGAGAGGCTTTTAGAAAGCACTCTTACTTCTCGGATGTTGCTATGGGTGTTATCTGTGGATTAGGCAGTAAAGGTTATGACTACGCATTAGAGGCTGCAAATGCTTTTCTTGAAAAAAAACAACAACCCTAAATTTAATATAACGTTAACTTATTGAAGTTAGCTATTATTTATAAAAAATTTTATTTGCTTTTATTGGCAAATAAATAAAATCATAGACAAAACAAGGTATTCCAATGGATATTCGTAAAATAAAAAAACTTATCGAATTAGTACAAGAATCAGGTATTAATGAACTAGAAATATCTGAAGGTGAAGAGTCAGTAAGAATATGTCGAGGAGCGGTTATGACATCAGCTCCGGTTATGGCCCCTCCTGTTGCTGCACCTGCTTTAATGGCATCCCCAGCAGTTGCCACTGAAACTGCTGCACCCGTTGCTTCAGGCCATGAGGTTCGTTCACCAATGGTTGGTACCTTTTACGGTTCTGCATCACCTGAGTCGCCAGCATTTGTTGCCATTGGCCAACACGTTAACGCCGGTGATACTTTATGTATTATTGAAGCAATGAAAATGATGAACCAAATTGAAGCAGACAAATCTGGTGTTATTAAGGCTATTTTAGTGCAGAACGAAGATGCTATTGAATTTGACCAACCGCTATTCATCATTGAATAAGCCCAACCAAAAAGGGTATTCCATGTTAGATAAAGTTGTTATCGCCAACCGAGGCGAAATTGCACTAAGAATATTGCGGGCATGTAAAGAGCTTGGCATTAAAACAGTGGCTGTGCATTCTACTGCCGATCGAAACTTAAAACACGTGCTTTTAGCCGATGAAACTATCTGTATTGGTAAAGCATCCGCTCCTGAAAGCTACCTTAATATTCCTGCAATAATAACCGCGGCAGAAGTAACAAATGCCGTTGCTATTCATCCAGGTTATGGCTTTTTAGCCGAAAATGCAGATTTTGCCGAACAAGTTGAAAAGTCTGGTTTTGCCTTTATCGGTCCAAAAGCCGAAAGTATTCGTATTATGGGTGATAAAGTTGCCGCCATCAGGGCAATGAAAGTAGCCGGCGTTCCTTGTGTTCCTGGTTCAGATGGCCCACTAAATGATGACGAAAAAGCCAACAAAGCCCACGCTAAACGTATTGGTTACCCTATTATCGTTAAAGCTGCCGGTGGTGGTGGTGGTCGTGGTATGCGGGTTGTGCGTACGGAAGAAGCATTGATAGAGTCTATAGCTTTAACGAAAAGAGAAGCGGGTACTATTTTCAAAAATGACATGGTTTATATGGAAAAATTTCTTGAGAACCCTCGTCATGTTGAAATTCAAATAATGGCCGATGGCCAAGGTGCAGCAATACACTTAGGTGAACGTGATTGTTCGATGCAACGTCGTCATCAAAAAGTAGTTGAAGAAGCGCCGGCACCCGGTATTACCCCTGAAATGCGCGCTAGAATTGGTGAACGTTGTTGTAAAGCGTGTATTGACATTAACTACCGCGGCGCAGGCACTTTTGAGTTCTTGTATGAAAATGGTGAGTTCTATTTCATTGAAATGAATACTCGTATTCAAGTTGAACATCCAGTAACAGAAATGATTACCGGTGTAGATTTAATCAAGGAGCAATTACGTGTTGCTGCTGGTCAACCATTATCATACACCCAAGATGATATTAAAGTATCTGGTCACTCAATTGAGTGTCGCATTAATGCAGAAGACCCACGTACCTTTATACCCTCACCGGGTAAAATTACTCGTTTCCATCCCCCGGGTGGTTTAGGTGTTCGTTGGGACTCTCATATTTATGCTGATTATACCGTGCCGCCACATTATGACTCGATGATCGGTAAATTGATTACTTGGGGTGATAATCGTGATGTCGCTATGGCTCGCATGCGAAACGCATTAAGTGAGTTAGTCATTGATGGTATTAAAACCAATATCGCTTTGCATATTGATATTTTAAACGATCAAGGTTTTGTTAATGGTGGTGCTAATATTCACTATCTAGAAAAGAAACTTGATGAGAATAGCTAGTCATATTTTTTAACACTACTATTTTATAAAGCCTCGTTTTACGGGGCTTTTTTATATCTAGCTTAGTGCATTATAGACGCGAAAAAATAAAGTACTGATAAAGATAAATTCTCTTGTTGGCCGTATAATAATATGAGTACAATAGCGATATATTGTTTCAAATGAGTACCTCAATGACAGTCCCTTTAGAAAAACCTTCTCCTCCTGCTGATGATGACTGTTGTGGTGGCGGTGCTTGTAATCCCTGTGTCTGGGATCATTATTACGCCGAATTACAAAAATGGCGCATTGCCAAGGCTAAACTGAAAGAACAAGAAAATACCTCCCCTCAAAAATAGCCTGTAAATTTTGACTAACTCATCGCAATAACCGTTTTAACCAAGCGACTTATGCCCATAGCAGCTTCACTTATTGTTGTTGCCAACATATAAGCGGGTGTTGATACGACATTGTTATCTTTATCAATAATGACGCGCTTAACATCCGCTTCAATATGTTCCATGCCCATGTCAACAATTGACTCTGCTGTGGCTGCATCATTGCCAATAGTACCTTTTACACCCTTAGGGTAAATCAGTGGTAACATCGCTGCTGCAATGCACATATAGCCTGCAGGTTTCTGGGTTTGAGCAAAGGCTTGACACATTTTAAGCACTTGCTCATTCACCTGACAATCACTGCCCTTTAAACCAAAATCTGATAAATTTTTAGCGGCACCAAAACCACCGGGGACAATTAATGCATCCCATTCGTCGATATAAAATTCACTCATATCTTCGACATCTCCTCGAGCAATGCGAGCAGACTCTACTAATACATTGCGAGTTTCATCTTCGCTAATCCCCCCAGTTAAGTGGTTAATGACGTGGTGCTGATTAATATTAGGTGCAAAACAGCGGTAACTAGCGCCACATTGATCGATAGCTAAGAGCGTTAATACCGCCTCCTGAATTTCTGTGCCGTCATATACGCCGGAGCCACTCAGAATCACTGCTATTTTTTTCATTATTTCTCCCGTTAATAAACTAAAGACTGTTACTTTTTTAAATTCACCGATGCTGACAGCGTAAGATCAATAGTGGCTAATTCAGTTGTTTAGCTTTTATCATAATTTGACATAACAATACCACTAAAACTGAGCCGCCCATTAACAACGCAAAAGGTAAGGCCGTACCGTCATAAAATACCGCTAGAATTGGCCCAGCTAAGGCGCCAATACCAAATCTTAGCGTACCAATAACAGCGGTAGCGGTACCTGATTGTTCGGCAAACTCGACTAAAACTAAGGAGTCAGCATTAACGGCAATCATTGAAATACTGCCCATTAATGGAATAACAGTCAATAGCGTGAAAATCAGCGATAATTGCCAATAACTCGCGATTACTAGGCCAATTGATGCAACAACACTTAACAGTAAACCATAAGAGAGCATGACTCTAGAACCTTTACGAACAACTAACTTGGTATTAATAAGATGCGCGGTCATTAACGCGATAACATTAATGGCAAATAACACACTAAAAGTAAATTCTGAGGTTTCAAAAACGGTCAAATAAACAAAAGGAATGGCGGTGATATAAGTAAAAAAGGCTAAAGATATCATCATAGAACTGATTAAGTCTAGCCGTGCCTTTTGATGGGTTAAGACAATTTTATATCGAGTAATAAAGCTCATTGCTTGACGTTTTTTGATATTTTTTGCTTCAGGTAAATAGTTAATCACTACAATTAACACCACAAAACTGTAGGCCGCTAAAACATAAAAAATCAGTTGCCAGTTATGTAAGGTTAATAAAATGGCCCCAATAGCTGGTGCGATCATTGGGGCAACCATCATAATCATACTGACATAAGAAAACCCCTTTGCCATATTTTTACCGTAATATTCCCTAATTGTCCCAGGGACAATCACAGTTGCCGCACTACTAATAAATGCTTGTACAAAACGAAGGCTTAAAAACTGCTCAATATTTTGGCTGAAAGGTAAAATTAAACTCGCAAGTATAAAACCGCCAATTCCGATAACAACTAATAGTCTTCGGCTGTGTTTATCAGCCAATGGACCAAAAAACAATAAACCAAGCGCATAACCTAATAGATAGATACTAAGGGAATTTTGTACCATAGGCATATCGCTATTGAGCTCAGTCGCCATTATTGGCATGGCAGGAAGATACATATCGATAGCCAACGGCGATATCGCAAGTATTGAAGCTAATAAGGGTAAGAGGAGCTTAAGAGAAACCTGCTCTGTATTATTGCTTGGTGAGATAGTCATGATGTTGTTAATTAACCTGAACTGTGGGAAAGCATTAAAGGATTTATCTTAGTAGTGATTATAACTTTCACTAAAACGATTTAAAAGCACAGAAGTTGGGCAAATGAATAAACTGATAGTTCTCTTGTTTAATATTGAAAAATTTTCTCATATTGGGAGATAAAATAACTCAACACTTAGCTAGTTCCCCGTAAACGTTATCCGATGCACCGCGTCGTACGAGCACTTACCGCGGTGCAGTTTTCTCTTTTTATCGTTCCGGACCAAACCTCACCAACTACATCCATGTAATTGAGGCACTGACTAAAGAATGGCGAGCTATCGAAGATATAAACAACACCCCAAGATTGATTTAACGCTGACAAAGGCACAATAATTCATTGCCACAGCTATGACTAACCACCAATAGGAGATCCCGGCGGGAGGTTGATTATTGTCGCTGGTGTGACTTGCTTACCATTGTCTAAGCTAAACTCAATTTGTTGTGCTAATACTTTAAATTGCGCAGTCAGCCCTCTATATTTAGCACTATCGAAATTATCATCAAGCCACTTGGCTAAATTGTCCAACGCCTGATATATCTCCGCACGAACTTCTGGCACTACCTCTTTATGCTGCCAAAGTGCAATTAAATGCTCGACGACTTGATGATTAACTCGTTGTTGAACTAATAAGGCTAAACCTTGCTCTGCTTTTTGATAAATCGTATGGCTTAGCACGGCATCAAGAATTTCAGCAACATTATTTATTTTATCATGGACTGCCGCTTGCTGTTGAACTCGCGCTAACCTGACATTATTGAGTATTAACGTTAGCGTATGTTTTGCACTCGCTTCTGCGGCGGTAATGGGGTCAAAAGCCACGCCAGTATTAGAAGTAAAACTTTCTCGATTTCTTGAGTAACCATAAGCTTTAGGAGGGATTAACTTGATAATATTAGTTGATAAAGTTAACACCTCACTTTCAAGTGTTTTTAACAAAGCAGATAATGCTTGGCTTTGTTGCTTTGCCGACACAGCTTTTAGACCTTGTGACGCTTTCTCACTTTTTATTTCATAACTGTAATCTAGACCACCTATCATTTTTGCCGTTGCTGAAACTTGAAAACGATGAAAGTTATAAATAGGCACAAGTACCTGCTCTAACTCAGATAAAGGTCTACCATAAGCAATGGAATTATGACCAAAGTCGTTCAGCGCTTTTTTTCTCACCGCTAATACTCGCATTAACTCTTCACTGGCATTTTTACCATTATCCCATAAATGGGCATTATTATTGCCACTTGAGGGGGATCGCGCATCGGGATCAGAGATAAATTTCAAGCCCTTTATTTGTGCCTGCTCAATAATATTTGCTAAATAAGTATCTTCTTGCTCAACCCCAATATCTGCATAACCATAATCAACAACCAATTTATCCCAACGGCCAATATCAGTTGCATAGGCATTACTTAAATCAATACGGCCCTCTTTTAAAGTAATCAATGGATGCGGGTAATCCATTACCGAAGCTCGGTTGTTAATACTAGCGGCAAAATTATGGGCGATACCCAGTGTATGACCAACCTCATGAGCTGATAGTTGACGAATACGCGCTAAAGCCATTTCTTTCATTTCACTGGTATCAGTATTTTTTGTTTTAAACGGTGATGTTAGCCCTAAAGCAATTAAGTAATCTTGACGAACTCGTAAAGATCCTAACGTCACATGGCCTTTCAAAATTTCACCACTGCGGGGGTCAATAACCGAAGAGCCATAAGACCAACCCCGAGTTGCTCTATGCACCCATTGGATAACGTTGTAGCGAACATCCATTGGGTCAGCATCTTCTGGCATCATTTTCACTTGAAAGGCATTTTTATAACCAATAGCGGTAAACCCTTGATCCCACCAACGCGCGCCTTCAAGTAATGCACTTCTAATGGGCTCTGGTACCCCGGCATCTAAATAATAAATAATGGGTTCGACGGCTTCACTTATTTTTGCTTCAGGATTTTTTTTCTTTAATCGATGACGAGGAATATTGCGAACAATTAATGGCTGGTCAATATCACTAGCATAATCGGCATATGACTCCGCCCAATAGCCACTTTGTGGATGAAAAGTTCGGCTTTGATAATTGTCATCAGGTAGTTTAATTAACGAATGGTGTAAATTTACAGTAACCGCGTTTGAGTCAGGTGTCACACTACGTAAATAATCGCCAGCGTCTGAACCTTTATAAGTGACCGTGGCTTCTAATTCAGTATTATTTGGAAAAGCCTTTGTGCGGTCAATATAAAGACCGCTTCGGCTTACATCTATTTTATAATTTCCTTGTTTACGACGTTTGAGTTGCGACGATAAATTATGAATATCTGATAATAAAAAAGGGGTGTAATCAATGAGTACGCGTTGTTTATTTTTACTGACTTGCTCAACCTTAAATCCCCAAATAATTGAACTTGCAAAAGCCTCATTTACCGCCTGTTTTTCAAGTGGGTTATCGGTATCTGCTCGGTAATAACTATTAAGCTGCCGTAAAAAAACTTTATCGCCAACACGTTCAAACTTCACTAGACGCGTATCGCCGAGCTGTCCTCTGTCAAGGCCAATATCATTTGAACCAATACCGTGAGGCATAGCACTTTGAAATAAAAATTCTTGATTAAACCGATCGATTTCTAAATAAATCCGCCCCTTTTCTTCATCATGAAAAAAAGAGAAATAGCCTTTATGCTCCACTTTATTTTTAATAAAATGCTCAAATGTCACTATTGTAGTTTCCGCCACGGCAGTCAGCGAGACAATAAAAATCAAGCCACTCATTAGTGCTATCATTGATTTACTCAAAACTCTCATCGTTAATCCTTTGTTATTCTTATACTGAAACCGTATAATTGCTTCAACGCACTTGCTCGATAGCTACTCATTTCTATCAAGCAAAATTCACAACTACTTTAAATTATTTAGGTAATACAATGCAACGATTAGCACCTGCTTTACGCGAAGATAATGTTCCGCTTGATCTTATTTTATTAATTAAAACAATATTAGCAGCCACTAAAGAAATTTCTTTCCGCGTTAGCCAAGCACAATTAGGTGATTTAATGGGCTCCACTTTGGATGAAAACATTCAAGGCGAAGTTCAGAAAAAGCTCGATGTCGTTGCTAACGAATTATTTAAAGATATTTTATTAGAATCAGGGTTTGTCAAAGCGATCTCTTCTGAAGAAGAAGATACCTCAGTTGCTGGCAATGAACAGGGTAAATATATTGTCTCTTTTGACCCCCTTGATGGCAGTTCAAATATTGATATTAATTCATTAATTGGTACGATTTTCTCAATTCATAAAGCGCCTGAGGGCATGTCTGCTAACGATCCTGAGATGTTTAAACAATCGGGTAACAAACAAATATGTGCTGGTTATGTTTTGTATGGTCCATCGACTATGTTAGTAATGACCACTGGCAGCGGCACACATTTTTATGTACTAGACCGAACGCATGGCGGTTATTTATTAGTTGAGCGAAATGTGCAAATAACTAACGATACCCAAGAGTTTGCTGTCAACATGTCAAACCAACGCTTTTGGCAACCTGAAATGCAACGCTATATTAACGATTTATTATTAGGTGATACTGGGCCTCGTGCTAAGAATTTTAATATGCGCTGGATTGCTGCCATGGTTGGTGATGTTCACCGCGTACTATGTCGTGGTGGTCTTTTTACTTACCCCATGGATACCAGTAAACCTGAATTACCTTATAAACTACGCTTAATGTATGAAGCCAATCCAATGGCTTTTTTAGTCGAACAAGCGGGTGGTTTATGCGTAACCAGTGAAGGCCGAATTATGGATATCGAACCGACGAGTATCCATCAACGTGTTGAAGTTATTTTAGGCTCGAAAAATGAAGTGGAAGCCTGTTTGTCTTATTATAAGTAAGTCAGATTAACCTTTGGGGTGAAATATTGATTATTAAAAGCTGTTTATTGATAATAATCAATAAGTGGCTTTTTTTTACCCTGTATTTCTTGCTAAAATAGCATTAACTAAACTTTACTGTGCCAATAAGAGACTATTTCATGCCTAATTATGTTGTCGGACACAAAATTCCCGACTCAGACTCTATCTGTTCAGCTATTGCGCTGTCCTATTTAAAAACCACCTTAGGTGAAGAAACTCTGCCCGCTCGTTTAGGTGCACTGACGCCTGAAACACTGTTTATTTTAGATAAATTTGGTTTCGAGCAACCTATGCTTAAAACCAGTTATGCCGGTGATGGTGTTTATATTGTCGATCACAGTGATATTGAACTTGCGCCTGATGATATTGATCAAGCGACTATTTTAGGTATTATCGATCATCATAAATTAGGTGACTTAACCACATCGGCCCCCCTTGAAATTTGGGTCCGCCCAGTAGGTTGTACCAATACCATTATTAAGATGATGTATGACTTTTACAATGTTGAAATCCCTAAAGATATCGCCGGCGCTATGCTCTGCGCTATTTTAAGTGATACCGTTATTTTTAAATCACCCACGTGTACCACCGCTGATATTAAATGTGTTGAAGCCTTAGCTGAAATTGCCGGTATTGAAGACTTTAAAGAACTAGGCATGGATATGTTTAAAGTAAAGTCAGCCGTTGAAGGTACGCCAATTCGTGAACTGGTCAAGCGTGACTTTAAAGACTTTAATATGAATGGTCATAAAGTTGGTATCGGTCAACTCGAAGTGATTGATCTAAGCGTTTTTGATGATATTAAACAAGCGTTCGCTGCCGATATTGCGGCTCTTAAAGTGGAAGGCAAGCGCCACAGCGTATTGTTGCTCTTGACCGATATAATGAAAGAAGGCTCTGAGTTACTCGTTGTCAGCGATAACGATGAACTGACGCTTCAAGCCTATGGCAAAGCGTCAACTAACGGTAAAGTTTGGTTAGAGGGTGTTTTAAGTCGCAAGAAACAAATTGTTCCTCAACTCCAAGAGGTTTTTGCTCGCTAAATGCTAAGATACCTTAGTGATAAAAAAACCAGCTCAATAGCTGGTTTTTTATTATCACTAACAATGTAAGCCTTAATTATGATTCATTAAGGTAATAATTAGACTCTCTCGAATACAGTTGCTATACCTTGGCCTAAACCAATACACATAGTGGCTAAACCAAGATTAACGTCTTGGCCTTCCATTAAGTTAATTAGCGTGCCTGAAATACGAGAACCTGAACACCCTAATGGGTGACCTAAGGCAATTGCCCCACCATTTAAGTTTATCTGATCCATCTTATCTTCAACTTTTAATGCTCGGACACAAGAAAGTGCTTGGGCAGCAAAAGCTTCATTAAATTCAAACAACTCAATGTCTTCAATAGACATACCCGCACGCTTTAATGCTTTGTTCGTTGCCGGAACCGGTCCATAACCCATAGTTGAAGGATCGCAACCCGCGACAGCCATACCACGAATTTTAACCCGTGGGGTTAAACCAAGCTCTTTGGCTTTATCTGCTGACATTACTAACATAGCTGACGCGCCATCAGATAACGCTGAAGAAGTCCCTGCGGTAACGGTACCATTCACTGGGTCAAATACCGGACGCAGCGCAGATAAACCTTCTGCGGTTGTTTCTGGACGAATAACTTCATCGTGCTCAACCAAGATCAAGCCACCATCTGCATCATGTCCCTCTGTTGCAACAATTTCATTGTCCCAACGGCCAGTTAATGTCGCTTCATGAGCTTTTTGATGAGAGCGCGCGCCAAAGGCATCTTGCATTTCACGAGTAATACCATGTTGCTTACCAAGTAATTCAGCGGTTAATCCCATATTACCTGATGCACGCGAAATGTGTTTGCTGAGTGCGGGATCAAAATCAACATCGTACATCATAGGAACATGCCCCATGTGCTCAACACCACCAATAAGGAAGACATCACCTTGACCGGCAATAATACTTGTTGATGCATCATGAAGTGCTTGCATTGATGAACCACATAAACGGTTAACGGTCACCCCGCCAATAGATTTTGGTAAACCCGCAAGTAACGACGCATTACGCGCAATATTAAAACCTTGCTCTTTAGTTTGTTTAACACAACCCCAAATAACATCTTCAATATCATTGGGGTCTAACCCAGGGTTACGCTTTAATATTTGTTCCATTAGGTGTGCTGATAATTTTTCTGCGCGGACATTGCGAAAAACGCCTGCTTTTGAACGCCCCATAGGAGTTCGAATACAATCAATAATTACGACTTCTTTCATAATAATTCTCCTAAGCTGTTTTAACGTCAGTAGTGAAGTAAGATTGACCTGTTTTAGCCATATTACGTAAACCATCAGTTACCTGATAAATTTCACCTAAATGGGCATAAGAGTCAGCCATAGTAATAAAGTTATCTAAACCTAAGGTTTCTAAATAACGAATGGCGCCACCTCTAAAGGGAGGGAAACCAATACCATAAATTAAGCCCATGTCAGCTTCAGCGGCAGTATCAACTACCCCTTCTTCTAAACAACGCACCACTTCATTTACCATAGGGATCATTAAACGCGCAATAATTTCGTCGCTGGCAACCTCTTTCTTATGCTCACAATTTTTAGCAAATAATTGATAGGCAACGTCGCTTGGTACCTTCATTGGACGACCACGTTTATCTTTAATGTGGTCGTAGAAACCTTTACCATTTTTCTGACCAAAACGTTCTTTAGCATACAAAGTACTAACAGGGTCATTGGCTAATTTTTTCATCCGTGTTGGGAAACCTGCTGACATAACACCGGTACAATGGTCAGCGGTATCAACACCAACCACATCAAGTAAGTACGCAGGGCCCATAGGCCAACCAAATTGTTTTTCCATTACTTTATCAATAGCGACAAAGTCTGCGCCTTCAAGCACTAATTGGCTAAAGCCGGCAAAGTATGGGAATAAAACACGGTTAACATAAAAACCAGGACAGTCATTAACTACAATCGGTGATTTACCCATTTTAGCGGCATAAGCAACAACAGCAGCAACAGTTTCATTAGAGGTGTCTTTTCCACGAATAACTTCAACTAATGGCATTTTATTGACGGGATTAAAGAAATGCATACCACAAAAATTTTCAGGGCGTTTAACACTTTTCGCTAATAAGTCGATTGAAATAGTCGAGGTATTCGAGGTTAAAATAGCGTCGTCACTGATCACACGTTCAACTTCGGCTAATACCATCCCTTTAACTTTCGGATTTTCTACTACCGCTTCAACAACAATATCAACATCTTTGACGCTATCATAACTAAGCGATGGGGTGATGTTATTTAACACACCCGCCATTTTCTTAGCATTCATTCGGCCACGTTCGACTTGTTTGGTTAATATACCTGCCGCTGTACTTAAACCTAGGTCTAGTGCTTGATCGTTAATGTCTTTCATTATGATCGGCGTACCTTTATAAGCCGATTGGTAAGCAATACCTCCGCCCATAATACCCGCACCTAACACCGCGGCCTTATTTATTGCTTTAGTTGCCTGTTTGGTGGCTTTTTTTGCTTTACCTTTAACCACTTGATCGGCCATAAATAAGCCAATTTGTGCAGTCGCCGCATCCGTTTTCGCTAATTTAGCAAAACCTGCATTTTCTAAAGCCATAGCGCCAGCACGATCGAGTGTCGAAGCTGCTTCAAGGGTTTTTACCATAACCATAGGTGCTGGGTAATGTTTACCGGCTTTAGCAGCAATCATGCCTTTACACGTACTGAAAGTCATTATGCTTTCAACAGGGCTCAGCTTTAATGCTTCTAATTTAGGTTGACGCTTAGCACGCCAATCTAATTTTCCTGCGATGGCTAATTTAAGCATATTAATGGCGGAAGACCTGAGTTTATCCGGCGCAACAACCGCATCGAGTAAACCGACGGCTAATGCCGCATCGCCTCGATGTGCCTTACCGGTAGACATCCATTCAACCGCATTGTCAGCACCGATAATACGAGGAAGACGAACCGTTCCGCCAAAACCAGGCATTAAGCCTAATTTGACTTCGGGTAAACCGATACTTACTGAGGTGTCAGCAATACGATAATCACACACTAAGGTCATTTCACAACCGCCACCTAGCGCGATACCATTAATGGCGGCAAGTGTAGGTAATTGAATATCTTCAAAAGAATCAAATACATCAGAAGATTGTTTAACCCAAGAAACTAACGCTTCTAAAGGTTCATTAAATGAATCTAAAAACTCAGTGATGTCAGCACCAACGATATAACTTGATTTACCTGAGGTAACCATAACCCCTTTGGCATCGGTGCAGTTATTTATGGCAGCAACAACCGCGGTATATTCCTCGAAAGTTGCTTGGTCAAATTTATTTACTGATCCCTGAGCATCGAACTTAAGTTCAACAATGCCGTCTTCGAGTAATTGGGCTGAAAGGCTTTTGCCTTGATATATCATGCTTTGTCTCCTTCACCTATAAGTGGTGTTGATGTATTGATGATTAATTATACTGCTACCCAAAGGGTTCGAGTTACACAGTGTAGATTTTAAAAATATTCTGGCTACCTAATCATAGCGCATAGCTGAGTGAGTGTGCCTTGAAAGGAAATGAATAGCAAACTTATTTAAACGCTTGTTTGAATCAAGCGTATGAATGTTAATACTCTCCTATTTTATATAAAAATAGCTTGGTTTTATCTTCTCAAAATTATCACGTAGAGTTGTTGAATAGGGTTAGCTTACAGACCATGAAATTAGGGAATATACCGCAATAAAACTTACTACCAGGTTAAATACACCTGAAACTTTATTACTGACAAAGGCGTTTAGTATGCCATTAGTTTTTTCTGTTTGGATGGTATTATTAAATAATTTCGTCATAGAAAAAGCTGACTTTACTGGAGTTGAGATTGGTATTTTACAAAGTTTACAAGAAGTACCAGGATTTTTAGCCTTTACCGTTATCTATGTATTAATTTTTATAAAAGATCATTACCCCAAGATATTACCTCAAGCGCAGAGGTGAGCTTTTTAATTAATCATATCGGTGCGGGATTTGCAGTATGTTCTTTAGGACTATTGTTGTTGATTCCAAAAAATCCAACTATCGGTGTAGAACTTCGTTCTCAAGAGCATTAATTATTAGCGATAAAAACTAAAAATTCATCAAGAGGTAAAGGTCGAGCATAATAAAAACCTTGTACTTCATCACAGCCCAGCTCGATTAAACGCTCTTGCTGCTCCAATGTTTCAATGCCTTCAGCGATAACTTTTAAATTCATCTGCTTACCAAGAGTAATAATTTTTTCAGCAATGAATGAATTACCGTCTTGATTAATATCAGTAACGAATGTCCTATCAACTTTTAACCGATCCAAAGGGAATTTTTGCAAATAACTTAATGAAGAATAACCGGTACCAAAATCATCTAAAGCAATACTTACGCCATGCTCTTTAAGTTTGACTAAAGCATCGATGACAATTTGTGGCTGATCCATCAGTATACTTTCGGTAATTTCCAGTTCAAGTTTACTAGGCTCTACCTGATGCAATTGAGTCGCTTCAATAATTTTTTCAACAAAGTCACCACGTCTAAACTGTGGAATAGAAACATTGACAGAAATACCTACATGATTATAGCCAAGGGCCTCAAGTTTATTAATTTGTACACAAGCTTGGTTAATAACCCAATCACCTATTTCAATAATTAAACCTGAATATTCTGCCAGCGGAATAAACACCGCAGGCGAAATAAATTTCCCATCGGCATTGCGCCAACGTAATAGTGCCTCAGCACCAATAACGTCTCCTGTAGCTAAATTTAATTGTGGTTGATACCAAAGCTCAAGACGGTTTTCAGAAAAATCTGTTCTTAACTGGCGAATCATTCCTAAACGCCATAATGTTTCATCTTCCATTTCTTGGCGGTAATAAACATATGGCTCCTCAGGTGTATTTTTAGCCAAATTAAGCGCTATATTAATTTGGTTTAGTACTTTAACACCGCCTATAACGGCATGTTCTTTGGTACAGAAGCCTATACATATATTAATTGGTAATATTTGCTCACCGGCAACAAGCGGTAAGTTAAATAACTCACTAATTTTGGCAGGATTTATGGTTTCACTTGGGCCAATAATACCAAAAACATCGGCGCCAACACGAGCCAGTTGACAGTTACCACTTAATTGCCCCAAACGCTTGGCGACAGCAACCAATAATTGATTACCAACTTCTTGCCCTAGACCATCATTGATATCACTAAAGTGGTTAAGGTCGATGAGTGCCGCAACACTGTTATTGTTATCACTTTGCGAAAATTCATTAAGGCGATTAACAAATTCTAAACGGTTAGGTAGCTCAGTAAGCCAGTCTTGATAGGCGGCATAACTTAACTTTTGAAATAAATGAACATTTTCATAACCAATAGCGACATTCATTAAAAACACTTCAATTAATTGTTTATTGGTTTCTGATAATTGTGAATTAATTTTAAAATAAAGGGCTGCTTGATATTCTCCTCGAGTAAAATACAAAGCAATATCATTGTCAGTAAATTGATGTTTTTTATCTTGAAAACACTTGGCAATTAGCTGACTTGCTTGTTGGTTTTTCAAGTTATCTAACTTTTGGTTACTCAAAACTGAAGAAAAACCAATTTGACCTAATATATCAAAACTTAAGTCTCCGACTGCAACAACTAATCCACTGCCTTTTGAGCAAAACAGACCTGAGACTAAATCATCATCAAAGAGTTGAATGAATTCTGTTAGAACACCTTGGGCGTAATCTTGTATCGAGCCTAATTCTATTACCTCTGAAGAGGCAGAAATGATTTTTTCTAAACCCCGGCGATTTTCATTAACAGCAAAGATTTGTTGGAAAGAGCGAATAGCGGTATAAACGGTGGTCATTAATTTACGACGAGTAAGGTCTGCTTTAGTTTGATAGTCGTTTATGTCGTAATCTTTAATAACACTTTCTTCGATAGAACAGTCTAGCTGGTCTGTTCTTAAAACAATACGGATATCTTGACGACAAAGAGTATCACGAATATATTTAACAACATTTAATCCTGCGGTCTCACTATCCATTTCGACATTAACGAGTACAAGAACTATGTCTGGATTATCGTTAATAAGTTGGCAAGCATTCTGCTCTGAATAAGCATGAATATATTCTAATCTTCGGTCAAGGACGATTAAATCAAGAAGTGCACACTCAATAACTGAATGTGTTTCCGGATAATCATCAGCAATGAGGACTTTCCAAGTTTCACTTTTATTATTAGTCGTAATCTCACAAGCCCCCATAAAATGAAATACCCGATATAACTAGTTTAATTTAGTGTCTGTCTATTTTATGAATACATTTAATGTATAAAAAATATTGAACAATAAAAGTCAGCCTAAAAGTCATTAAAAATATAATACCCTAATAGATATAATAAGTACTACAACTAATATAACGACTATAATAAATTGATTTATTTATCGACCTGAATATAAAATCGTTGGTTATTTAGTCAGATGAAGACAAAGGTATACTTGAGACTTTATGTCTAACTGTAGCGTTAGATACCATCCCCATCGGTATGTAAACCACATTCTCTTTGCATACCAGAGAAGCGAGTATCACTTTCATCCATACCCAAGGATAGTGGTTTAGTGCTGTGCACATCGCCTACAGAAACATAACCTTGATCCCATAAAGGATGATAAGGCAGTCCGTGTTTAGTGAGGTATTGATGAACATCTTTATTACTCCAATCAATAATTGGATGGACTTTAAAGCGGCCACGTAAAATACCAACTACCGATAAACTTTCTCTATGCTCAGATTGTTGGCGTCTGACACCTGAAAACCAAGTGTTTGCATTTAATTCTTTTAAACCACGTTCTAGCGGTTCAACTTTATTTAAACGGTTATACTGCTTTAAAGAAGCTTCATCTATTGCCCATTGGTTGCCATATTTGGCTTGTTGCCAAGCGGCACTTTCTTTAGCACTATAAACATGCAAGTTTAATTTGAGTTTCTCAGTTAACTGGTCAATAAATTGATAAGTTTCTGGAAATAAATGTCCCGTATCAGTAATTAACACCGGAATGTCACTATTAATCTGAGTCATCATATGAAGCATAACGGCCGATTGAATACCAAAACTTGATGATAAAACAAAATGACTAGGCAAATTTTCCATTGCCCATTCAATTCTCGCTACCGCCGTTTGGCTTTCTAATAATTCGTTCCACTGTTTAAGCCAAGGTGCTGGCAGCGACGCGGGAGAAAGGTTATTAATGGGTGTTTGACCATCAACCATAGTCGAATTGGCTTGGGGTAAATTAATCATGAAAGTCCCTAGCGCTGACCTTAACTTCATCAACAATACCGACACGAATAACAAAGTCACCAAAGCATTCATTGCTATTACGTTCGACTGACCAGCGAGCGACCAATTGATCAATCTCTATCAATAACGCTTGCTCGGATAAGTTTTCTTTATAGATTTTAGGAATACGGGTACCGGCTTTATTACCCCCTAAATACATATTATACTTCCCTGGTCCCTTACCAATGAGACCAATTTCAGCTAGCATCGCTCTACCACAACCATTAGGACAGCCGGTAACTCGAAGGATAATCGATTCGTCACTAATATTATGCTGAGCTAAAATACCTTCAACATCTGTCACTAATCCAGGCAAGTAACGCTCAGCTTCGGCCATGGCTAATGGACAAGTTGGAAAAGCAACACATGCCATAGAGCTTTGACGTTGAACGGATACCGTGTCATCAATCAAACCAAAATCACGGGCAATTTGCTCAATGTGTGCTTTATCTTGTTCACTAACGCCGGCAACAATTAAATTTTGGTTAGCGGTCATACGAAAATCGCCGGTATGGACTTTTGCAATTTCAGCGACACCCGATTTTAAGGGCTTATTTAAAGTATCTAATAAACGACCATTTTCAATAAACAAGGTTAAGTGATATTTATTATCAACACCTTCAACCCAACCGAAGCTATCACCACGACTGGTAAATTCATAATGGCGGCTTTGTTCAAATTTTATACCCGCTCGTTTTTCTACTTCCGCTTTAAATACCGCTATACCTACACGATCTAAGGTGTATTTCGTTTTAGCATTTTTACGATTGACTCGGTTACCCCAGTCACGCTGAGTGGTAACAACCGCTTCGGCAATATCCAAAGTTTTATCAAGGGGAATATAGCCAAAATCGTCGGCACGGCGAGGATAAGTTAACTTATCACCATGAGTCATCGCTAAACCGCCGCCAACGAGCACGTTAAAACCAATTAACTTACCGTTATCACTAATGGCAACAAAATTTAAGTCGTTAGCGTGGACATCAATGTCATTTTTAGGTGGAATAACTACCGTAGTTTTAAATTTACGTGGTAAATAGTTTTGACCTAAGATGGGCTCAACATCAGTCGTTTCAACTTTTTCTTTATCTAACCAAATTTCAGCATAGGCTCTAGATTTAGGCAATAAATGCTCACTGATCTTTGTTGCCCATAAATAAGCTTCTTGATGAAGTTCAGACTCAATAGGATTGGAGGTACAAAGTACGTTACGGTTGACGTCACCTGCGGTAGCAATTGAGTCGATACCTATATCGTTTAAGGTGCGGTGCATCAATTTAATATTCGGTTTTAACACGCCATGAAACTGAAAAGTTTGCCTAGTCGTTAATCGAATGCTGCCATAAGACGTATTGTCTTGGGCAAACTTATCAATAGCCAGCCATTGGGTAGGCGAGATAATACCGCCGGGCATACGCGCACGTAACATAACGTTATGCAGTGGCTCTAATTTTTGCTTTTGACGCTCAGCTCGAATATCACGATCATCTTGTTGGTACATGCCATGAACACGAATTAATTGCGAATTATCAGGGGTAAACCCCCCCGTGATTCGGTCTTTGAGATCTTCAGCAATAGTACCTCGTAAAAAGTTACTCTCGGCTTTCATTCTCTCGTTATCAGCAAGTTTACCGCTTACCACAAGTTCGACTTCATTTGTTTCTTTAGTGCTTGAAGTGCTCATTAATACACATCCTTCTGATAACGCTTACTGATACGTAAGTCTTTTAAATAGTGTTCGGCTTGCTCTGCTGTTAACTTGCCTTGCTCTGCTATAACATCAATAAGCGTTTGGTGAACATCTTTGGCCATACGATTAGCATCCCCACAAATATAAAGATGAGCGCCTCGTTCAAGCCATGCAAATACCTCACTGCCTTGTTCTTTGATTCGGTCTTGCACATAAATTTTTTCTTGCTGATCGCGAGAAAAAGCTAAGTCCAGTCGAGAAACCAAACCAGATTTTAAGTAATTCTGCCATTCCACTTGGTATAAAAAGTCTTGAGTAAAGGTTTGATCACCAAAAAACATCCAATTGTCACCACTGGCCTCAACCGCTTCACGTTCTTGCATAAAAGCCCTAAAAGGAGCAACACCGGTACCCGGCCCAATCATAATGACGGGTGTATCGTGGTTTGCTGGTAATCTGAAATTATCATTATGCTCAATAAAGACTTTAACGTTACCGCCCTCTTCTAGCTGCTGAGTTAAAAAGCTTGAGGCACCACCAAATCGAGAGTTTTCCTCACTTTGGTAACTCACTAAACCAACCGTTAAGTGCACTTCTTCTTCAACTTCCGCTTGGCTAGAGGCGATTGAATATAACCGTGGTGTAATTTTACGCAGCGCATCAACAAAATCTTGTGCTAACACCTTACCTGGATAAATTTTTACAACATCGATGACTTGATGATTACCGGCAAATTCTCGTGTCGCATTTTTATCTTCTATGAGTTTAAGTAAAACTTCATTGCCCGATGTTTTCGCCCAAAATTCAATAAAAGCAGGCGCAGTTTGGGTGATTTCTAATTGCTCAATTAATGCATTGGCCAGTGGTAATGTTATTTCATTACCTGATACTTTTATCGTAACCTGTTCATCGGCTAATAATGATAACGTTGTTAATAACTCATTCACTAACTCACGACTATTATCAAACCATACGCCTAACGCATCCCCTGGCTGATAAGTGAGACCTGAGTCTGCTAAATCAATTTCAACATGAGCAACATTTTTAGCGGAGTCTCGGCCAGTAATTTGTTGGCTAACTAAGAGCTCTGCTGTGTATGGGTTTTTTTTATCATATTGACTACTAGTCACCTCAGCAATCGATAAATTCACAACATTAGCCAATGGTTCAGCTTGTTGAATTATTTCCTCTTTAAGGCTCTTTAAGACAATGTCAGACCAAGCCTTAACCTCGTCATCATAATCTAGATCACAATCTACACGAGCCGTTATTTGTTTTGCGCCTAAAGCTTGTAATCGTTCATCAAAGTCTTTACCTGTTTGACAAAAGAACTCATAACTGGTGTCGCCTAACGATAAAACACTGTAGGACAAGTTAGGAAGTTTAGGGGCTTTTTTTGATGATAAAAAGTCATAAAATGATAACGCATCATCTGGCGGTTCGCCTTCACCATTGGTGCTGGCAACAATAAGCAGGTAGCTTTCTGACTTTAAAGATTTAACTTTATAGTCAGCGATATTTTTTAAATTAACGTTAATGCCTAAGGCACTGGCACTTTCACTCAGTTGCTTAGCAACACCTTTGGCATTACCTGTTTGCGATGCAAACAAAATAGTGAGTGTTTTATTGACTTGCGCTTGAACTGCATTGTCACTGGCAAGTTGTGCTACAGGTGAATTTTCACTCTTTGCTGCCAAGTAACCACTTGCCCAAGCAAGCTGTAAAGGCGAGTAACTGCCAATAGTTTGCTGCAAAGAGTCTAATTGGTTCGCATCCAATACTGCTTGCGTAGTATTTCTATTTAAATTTTGTTGTTCTGGCAACATAGCGATTATTCACCCATATCAATTAATGCTGCTAGGATAGACAACTAAGCTAAAATTTAAAAGGATTAGATAACGATTTTTTATTCCAAAAACGAATAAGGAAGAGTGGATAAAATAGTACCCTTTACCCTCAAGCTTAACTTTTATAATCGTCCCGGTGATTTATCGACTATTTATCTGTTGAAACTTAGACCACACACTACTTTAAATTAATCTTAACAACTTGATTAAGTTAGTAAAATTACAATGTGGCTATCAATTTTTCAAGCTGTGGTGCGGACCTATTGATTTATGTAACATTACCCAAGTGGCTAAAGCTTAACAGTACAAAAATAATTATAGAGGTGTTTGAGCTTTAAAGAGTGACTCGGTAATTTAAAGAGATAGGTATAAAAAATCCCAAGGTGTTAATTAACACCTTGGGATTTTTATAATGGCTTAATGATTACATTATATAACCATTAAAAGTGAATGATTGTACCAAGGTAAACACCCTCAAAAGTTAAGTCGGCATAGAGGTCATCAAGATCATCTAAGTCAAGTTTAACTGAACGGTAACCAAGTGTGACATCTAAGTCTACGACTAAGTTATCTAACACGGCATAGCTAACGCCCACTTGGT
>Ga0209279_10000573_pt1 | contig 23103 bp, 31 predicted proteins | sample CoawatmetaG00DNA_3_FD_187508 | JGI IMG/M metagenome (GOLD analysis project Ga0209279, IMG submission 187508) | Marine microbial communities from the West Antarctic Peninsula - Coastal water metaG006-DNA (SPAdes) (version 2) | ecosystem: Environmental > Aquatic > Marine > Coastal ... | reverse complement strand
GCCAAGTTAATAGTAAAGTTTGGCTAATAGAACATCTACAAAAAATACTTAACGCTCAACAAAGTAAAACAACAGTTGTTATACATGGTGGCTGGAACGGAGTATTATCAAGTTTATTATTTAATAGTAATATTAATGTTAAGCATATTACAAGTGTAGACATAGATCCGTTGTGCGAAGAAATTGCAAATACAATAAATAAACAACGAGAAATAGACGGCAAGTTTACAGCAGTTACCGCAGACATGTGTACACACGTTTATGATGCTCAGGTTGTTATTAATACTAGCTGCGAACATATAACACAAAGCCAATACAATCAATGGTTATTAAATGTACCAGAAGATTCTTATATTGTATTACAAAGTAATAACTTTTTTGAATTAGAAGAACATATTAGGTGTGCTGTTAGTGTAGATGATTTTGTAAAAATGTCCAACATCCAGGTCCTATACAAAGGGGAATTACAAACGCCTAAATACAATAGGTATATGATTATAGGAAAACCTAATGTTTGAATTTAATGATTTAAAAACTATTCACATTGAGCTAACGACAAACTGTCAAGCAAAATGTCCAATGTGTTCAAGAAACATACATGGCGGAATAGAAAATCCTTTACTACGAATAGTACAATGGTCATTAGAAGATTTTAAAACTATTATTAACAAAGAAGTTTTAGACACAATTAACCGTGCGTTTTTCTGCGGCAACTTTGGCGATCCGTTATTAAATGACAAACTTATTGATATGTGCAGACATGTAAAGGACACCAGTCCTAAGACAGCAATAGGTATACATACAAACGGTAGTTTAAGAAATGCAAAATGGTGGACGGCACTAGCAAAAGCATTACCAAGAGATCATTGCGTATACTTTGCATTAGACGGACTAGAAGACACTCACAAATTATATAGAGTTGGCACAGACTGGAATCGTATTATTGAAAATGCAAAAACGTTTATTGCAGCAGGAGGTCGTGCGAACTGGACTTATATTAAATTTAAACACAATGAACACCAAGTTGACGAATGTAGACAAATTGCAAAAGAATTAGGCTTCCAAGATTTTACAGTTAAAAACACATCAAGATTTTTAGTTGAACCTAAGTATGATGTATGGGATAAAAATAAAATTCCACTGTATAGTTTAGAAGCACCATCTGATACTGAAACACATTTTCTACCTAAAGAAGTTATTGACGATTACAAATCAGTATTAGATGAAGCAGAGATAGATTGTCATGTACAAAAAATAAAAGAAATATACATTGATGGGTCTAAAACAGTATTACCATGTTGTTGGTTAGCACAAACGCCAATGACCCATTATGATCCAGCTCATGTTTGCGAAGATGTTATAGATATGTTAAGAGGGCAATACAATAAAATGATAAGTGACTTTGGCGGCATACACAACCTTAAAGCAACAAATGGAATAAAAAATATTATTGATTCTGATATTTGGCAAAACATATGGAAAAAGAAATGGAATGAAGATAAAATGTTAATGTGTGCAAGAACATGCGGAAAGTTTAAAACATATGATATCTCACAACCACAAGATCAATTTATAGAGATTGAAGCACTATGACAAATTCGCACTACGATAAAGAAGATACTAGACTAGGTAAGTTTCAACGTGACTTAGCAACTAAATCAAGTTGCACATTTTGTGTACTACCGTGGATACACTTAGCAACCCGTCCTAATGGCGATATGAGATTATGCTGTACTGCAAATGCAAGCGGCGCAGGAGAAAATCACACTGTTGGATTGATCAAAAACAAAGACGGCAGTCATGCTAACTTTGGAAAAGTTACTCCTATGGAAGCATGGAACAGCGACTTTATGAAAAATGTTCGTACTACTATGCTCGAAGGAAAAATACCAGCAAGTTGTACAGGATGTTTTGATGAAGAATCGCAAGGCATTGTTAGTAAGCGTATTTGGGAAACTGCAACATGGATGCACGATGAAGGTGTTGATATAGAAGAATTAATACATCAAACAGAAGAAGATGGCACTGTGCCTGAACGCTTGCAATACCTAGATTTGCGTTTAGGACATACTTGTAATATTAAATGTGTAATGTGCAGTCCGCATGATTCAAGCAAGTGGGTTGCAGACTGGCAGAAACTCGTTCCGCAGTTAGAAGATGAATCTGTAAAGAAACAGATGACATGGGATAAGAAAGAATTTAATAACAAGTGGCACGAAAAAGAATCATTCTGGAAAGAGTTGTATGCACAAATACCTAATCTAAAACAAGTCTACTTTGCCGGCGGCGAACCTTTAATGATTAAAGAACATAAAATGTTCATTCAAGAAATTGTTAGACAAGGTTATCAAGACAAAGTGTTATTACGCTATAATTCAAATGGACTTCTTGTAGATAACGAGCTAATTGAGTTGTGGAGCAAGTTCCGTAAAGTTAAGTTTGCAGTTAGTGTTGATGCAAGTTTTGAACGTGACGATTATATACGCTTCCCTGGAAAGTTTTCAGAAGTAGAGCGCACTTTGCATATGTTAGACAATACTCCTGATAACATACATGTTAGTATGGCAACAGCAGTACAAATATTCAACATCAAACATATACCAGACTTTATAAAGTGGAAAGTAAACAGCAACTTTAAGAAGATGAATGTAGGACGAGTACACAATATGATGATGGGCGGCGGACTTGTTAATGCACACTTAGTTCATATACCTACATTCCTTAACATTACAATGTTGCCTGAAGCAGACAAACAAGATGTACGCGAACGCTTTGCAGAACTTAAAACATGGTTATGGGACAATTATACACAAGACGATGAATTTTGGATACACAATCCTAAGGGCTGGCGACAGTGGACAGGATTATTAAAGCATATGGATAGTCGAGATAATAGTCATATGCTGCCTGGATTTAAAGAATATGTAAACAAGCTTGATGCTATCCGTGGATTAAACGCAGCAGCTATATTTCCTGAACTAGCACATTTACTTTAGTCAACGGAATATCAGCAGCACATGTACACCATGTACGTGTACATGTAATAGGAGCAACAGGAGATTCAAATGTTCCGTTATAAATATTACCTAAACTTCCTCCTACTCTGCAAGTAGCACGATGCACTTCACCGTCCCAATTAATCATTAAACTTTCTAATCCAGCATTACAGGACCATCCCTTAAATTGATTTAATTTATGCTTAATAACATCGTTGGCATGCAGCATATCATTATCGTCAATGATACAGTTTGGCTTTACAGTTGCAACTTTACTTAATATCCAATCTAAGTCTGCTGTCTGATAGCGTAAATCGTCAAACCATTCTCGATTATCTGCTTCGGTCCATCTGATACGTCTGCAGACATATGGAATGTTATGTCCTTCTAACAATGTAGCTGCTGCTCTAACTTCGTCCATGTGTTCGTGATGTGCCATTAGATTGACTTGGTATAGTGTAGCCATGCCTTCCATATCTAGTAGTTGCGAGTACTTAACAACGTTTTCAGCAGCTCGCCGACTGTGTTTGTTATCAAAATGTAAACTAAACACCCATTGGTTTACTGGTTGCTTAATGTACCAATCTGATGAGCGTAGCCCATTAGTTGTAACACTTAGCCAATCTAAACTATCTCTGGCACATTTTAATATTTCATTTATTTTAGGATGTACAGTTGGCTCGCCACCAGTTAAACTAAGACGTATTGGTTTATCTAATTCCGCTAATTTATATATTGCAGCAGTCATTGTATCTATATTAGTGTGCGGACTAAAATTATCGTGTATTTCTGCAGGACAGTATCCGCAATCTAAGTTACAGCGTTTGCCTATATTCCATTCTACATGAACACTGGTATGATGGCCCCATCGACTTTCTACTTTAAACATACGGAATAAATTCTGGATTAGCTGCAAGGAAGTCTTGCCCACGAGTTTTATCTAAGCGTTTGTTAAACTCTATACAGTCTTGCCAATGTGTTTCATACATACACTTTGCTTGTAAGAAGTTAATGTTATCTTGTATCTGTTGTAGTGTTACAGTTTCTAATAGTTTATGCTGTTTAACCATCGGGTATTCTAATACTTCTGTTTTCATTTGTTCTAAACGTGCTATTACTTTTGCTTTTAGTCCTGGCGGCAATACTTGCGCACTTAATGATTTAGGATAAGATACTCTGTGAGAATAAAACACAATTCCTAGTTCGTTAATAAAGTAATCAATAACTTTATCAATCTGCATTATGTTGTTTGATTGTACAGTAAATGCACCAACTACTCTGCTTACATTAGGAAAGCTCTTAAAAACTTTAATGTTTTCTTCTATTACGCTAAATTTACCATTGCCTCTAATGTACTCGTAAACGTCATGTAAGCCGTCTATGCTTACGTTTACAGCTATGCTTTTAAACTTAGGCCAATAGTCGTGGATCGTTCTTCCACCTTTAATACCCAGTGTAGTGCCGTTTGTAGCGTACTTTAGCTCTATATTGTCACCATACTCTGCAAGCTTGTCTAATATCTTATAATGATATGGATCCATTAGTGGTTCGCCACCTGCAAACTCTACACGCCTAAAGAATGGTAATAGTTTTTCAAACGATGTCCACCAGTTATCACTATTGTCGAATGGACCTATATACTGCCCTGGCTTAGATACAAGTGATTCTACAATAGGAATTAATATGTTATCTTCTTTTTTATAAAACTCTGTTACTTGATCCCAATCCTTCCAGCTAGTACTGTCTAATGGATTACACATACGACATTTTAAGTTGCATAAGTTGTTTAGTTTAATTTCCATAGTAGGAAGTTCAAACGGCATTGTATAATCTTCTTCTAGTGCAGCAAGTGCATCTGGGTACAAGTTGACTCTAGCTTCAGGTATTACCCCTGCTATATGACGCTGTCGTAAGCTCTGCACCCCCTGATCTTCTAAGTCAAAGCAAGGCTTGCATACTTCTGGACGTTCGTTATTAAGCACTTGCTTACGTACTTTGCGCATAGTTTCGCCATTCCACACTTCTTCTAGTGTTTCGTTTTGAATATAACCAATAGGCGCACTACGACAACATACCTTAATAGCACCGTCTTCCCGTGTAGCTAATCCTGTAAATGGGTGCATACAGAATGTGCAACTTTTATGCATTATCTATTCCCCATTGACGTTCCTTGCACCAAAAACATTCTCCACATATCGGAACATCTTGTCCAGGTGTATATGTTGTATAATCCAAACCTTTAAATTCTCCTTCGCAACTGCGAGTAAGATTTAACAAATCTATAATATTGTTTTTGTAGAACTGTTGTATAATCCAATCTTTCTTAGTATACACGAAAGGATGACAAATGTCAACCCCGTTGTGTACAAAATGAGGAACTAACGTACCTTCATTACGCTCATCTAGTTGTCCAGGTATATCTATATCAGGATTCATATTTACACCGCCGTATAATGCATCTAAGTTGTATTGATGTGCAATGTATTCGTTGTGTGAACGTAATATAATCCTATTACCTGATTTCATTTTACCATACTCGTCTTTAATAAAATAATCAGTAGGCTCTTCTAATTCAGGCGGTATTAAGTTTTTGTGTATATAAAACTTATTATTAAACTCTTGTTTTAGCCAATTAATTACACCATCAGCAACGTATCCTTGCCATGGTCGTGTCTTCCACATGCGTATTTGGTTAGTAATATGTATATCTGTAGTTGTACTTACGTTTTTACATATTAAGTAAGCAAGTAGAGCACTATCTGCACCACCGCTTAAACTTATGCCTATTCGGTTCCACTTTTGATCTAGATATATGTTCATAATAATACTTATCTATTAAGTACACACATAAATAAATATATGATAACACAGACTTCATACTTTGTCAATGATGATATTAAACAACAGTTAAAGTCTGCTGATATAGATGTTAACTTTAAGTTGCCGTTAAACGAGCCAACTGGGGACTTCTTTTATGATGATTGGACTATTAAAGAAGAATACAAAGACACAGTATGGGACAACTTAGTATCTACATTACCTAGCAACATAGGCGAAGCACGTTTAATAAAACTAGACCCTGGGCAAGCATATCTTTCCCATGCAGATATGGATGACAGATATCATTTTAATATCCAAGGTGAACGTAGCTTTGTATTATATACTGACGCTAATTTAATATATCCTCAAGTAGAATCAAACTATTGGTCTGATATGAATGCCGGCGAACTGCATAGTGCAGTAAATACCGGAAGTATTGATAGAATACAGTTGGTAGTTAGAAAATTACTTAATAGAAATGTATTAAAAGATCCTGTGCATATAACAATGACACTAAAGGAACTTAAATCTGATTATAGATATGTGTTTGATGAGTTTTACAGTCCTTGGCTTAATGCAGCAAATAAAAACGGAATAGTAAATAGCTTTGTGTATGACACTAACTACGTTTCGTTTAACATTGAAAGTAGTCATTTAAAAGAATTTAAATTAATCGAAACTTCGTATTTTAATTTAGCAGTGGGAACAGCAATATGAAACATTACTTAGGAAAGCTGCCGCCGAATTTATGTGACTCGTTAATTAACGAATGTCTACAACATACTGTGACGCCGTTTACTGGTAATAGAGATCTAGATCCTGGGCATGCATTTTACGAAGATCATTTAAAACAAAAACAACTAGCCGACAAACACGGTTATTCAAAAGGCAACAGTGTAGAATTCTTTCATTACAGACCAGGCAATCACTACGACAAAGAAGTTAACAAAATAATTGGCAAGGCATCTAATACTACAGTATTACAAAGTTTTATTAGTGAAATACGTCCTGGAAAGTGCGCTCCTTGGCATTGGGATATTCCTAGTCTAACAGAGGATATTAATCTAGTCGGGTATACTAAAGAACAGTTAATGAGATGTATTTGTTTTATAGATAAACCTAAACCAGGGCAAGCATTTATGGTCGAAGACGAATGTTTCTATATGGAACCACAGGGTACTATATATCGTTATCCAAAACTAGAAAGCTGGCATGCAGGATTTAATGCCGGACTAGGCACTAAGTTCCTCTTTACATTTACAGCCTTAGTAAGTTCCGTTTAATTTTAATTTTTCCCTAAATGCATCAGTGAATGTTCCGTCAATGCGCATACCGTATGTCGGACACATAACACGATTACCACCATGCCAATCTTGGTCATTCCAAAAAGCAGCCCGAGTATTAATACCGTGTTTCATCTTTTTGTCTGGATCCCATATATAAAATTGATTGCGAGTATCTGTACGAATGTGTATAAATTCGTTGTTGTGAGCTTCGTATCTGTCTTTGGGCCATATGCCATTTTGTGCGCCCAAGTCTCTATGTTCAAATGGCAATCCATCTGCTTCACAGTGAAAGAACATTACCCGCCCAAATGATTCAAATATCTTGTTGTCTTTAAATCCTTGCAACCATTTCATTGTATTAGGAAAGAATTTTGACTCTTCAGTTTCTTTTTTCTCTTCAGGACGATCATCCCATTCACCTTCTTCGTGCAGGAAGTAATAGATATAAGGATCGTATGCTTCCATTGCCATTTTAAGATAGCGTGTAATTACATTACGCTGTTTATAATCTTTAAAGTCTGTAGGCCATATTTTCATACCCTCTACTTTAATTGGATCATCGTCGGGCAATGCTTGAAACTGTTCCATTGCAGCATATATAGGTTTCCAATTAAGCGTGTAACTCATGTCTCTAAATTCAAAGCCTGGTTTCATCCAAGTGCCTTCTTTTGCAAACCATCTTGCTTCAGCAAAGCCTCGCATAATCTCTGGCTGCAATTGTTCAAACGTTTCCATGTCTACATGCTGTTCCATATCTAAGTATGGTTGTCCGTTAATACCTTTAATCATGCTACTTCTCTTTTCTATATACTGTTAATAAATCTAATGGTTCTTTAGTTGGATTTCTAGTAAACATATATCGTTCGATTGGACTGTCAGGAAGGACATTACCTTTATTTTTCCAAGCGTCTCTTCTAATAATCTGATGCAAGAAATTTGTTATACCACCTGGCACAAAATCACACCATGGTCCAGATCGAAGTTCTTCCATATCAATATCTGTTTCGTCACACCATTGAATAATTCTTATGTCTTTGCCGTCTACTCTAGCCATAACATGATATATATTATTGTCAGCTTCTACAATTCTTTCAAATGATTTATTATTATCCTTGCACCATTGTTCGATTGCTTTGTATACATCACTAACAAATATACGTACTTGTCCAGGATTACGACCAATGTCGCTTCCGTAACGAATCCTAAAGTTTTTACTTCGCCATTCGTTACTACATATTTCGTTCATTATAAAATTAACTTCTTCTAGAGTCATCATAGTATAACTGATATAACTTATATGTAATCCTTCTGCATGTGCATTGTTAATAGCTTCAAGTTGTTTTCTTCTAATTACTTTGTGATCATTATAACTTGGATGATTCAATCCTATGTTAACACTACTTAATCCGCTTGCAATTGCCGACTTTACATAGTTTCTATCTGAAAACCGAATACCGTTAGTCATTACAGACACAGTAATGCTAGGATCTAAAGCATTAATTTGTTCAACAAGACTATTAAAGTCCTTACGTAAAGTTGGCTCTGCTCCACTAAGGACGACGCGATGTATAGCATCATCGCCAAGGCGCCACTTTTTAATTTGTGAAATAATATTTTCAGCTGATTGATCTGTAAGTGCATTATCAGGTTCGTGATAACAATGCGGACAAGCTAAATTGCACCTGTCAGTTACTTCTATTAGCACTCCGCCGTTAAAGTTGTATTGAGGGTTATCTTGGGTATAGTATATATTACGATAAAATTCGTAATCACCTTCAATCATGTGGTGACTTGTACCGTGTGTATCACAATGTTTGGCTATAAATACCTGATTATTTTTATGATATCGTAATGCAGGAACATGATAATGACAGTGCTGGCATAGACTAACAGTGGGCAACAGTTCATTACCATCGACGTCTTCTATTGCAGAACGTATAGTATCAATTGCGTTCTGCGTAAATTGATTTATGCCAACTATTTTAATTTGATCTAACAATTATTAGTTCCTTTATTGTATATTTGTTTTGCTGCATCTATAAAATCGTCAGTGTAGTTTTTTCTAAAACTTTCAAAACATAAATGTTGTAGTGTATTTAACGATTCTGGCTCGTCCCAACTTATGCCCATAGTCTCTATCTGTGTACGCATTATATCTTGCCTTGTACTGTATATATGACTAGCATGATCTGAAATCTTAATTGAGCCTTCACTTTTGTGATAGCAGAAAAAATGATTAAAACTTTTTAATTTTCCGTCTATTATAAAGTAGCTGCTAGGATGTAAACTGTATTTGTATAATCCTAGGTCTTTATATGCTTGTAATATTGCAAGCATTTGATCTCGCCAGTCTGGCAGCACACTATCATAATTTTCTACACTACAGTTAGCACGATTCCAAAAGTCAATTCCGTCTACTTCTAAATAAAGTTTGCGGTTTCCTACATCGATATCTTTAATTACAGGAACATATTGCGGATAGTGCTTTTCCATAAGCAACGAGTATTGAACTTCCCGATCAAATTTCTCTTGCATTAGTTTTGGATCAACTACTTCATTTTGTCCTTTATGATAAACTTTATCATTATAAAACCATTGGCAAAATGTCCGAGTGTCTTCGCTCATAAGACTTGTGTAAATTAAATTGTTGCGGCATTTACCAACACCTGGAACGTCATTCCAGTAGTAATTATATTTCATATATATAATGCCTCGGCTTTGTATTTTTCTAAACTGCGATTAATTAATGCAGCGTGTTTTTCGTTATCTATAATGCCAGCAGTAGTTAAGATTATCTTTGGTCTATGTGTTTCTGTTGCGCCATGCCATACATCGTTGTTATTAAATGCAAAGCAAGGACGCTGCATTGTTGGATAATACTTTTCTCCGTTTTCTTTTTTACTAAAATAAAATGTATTATGTTTTGGATCTGTTAAGTAAATTGTATAACGTCTAGGTTCCAACGGATTATGGGGGTCGTGCGCATCTTGATGATTTGGAATAGGTCCTAGTTGATAAAGCATACCACTTACAGTTAGTTGTTTAAATGGTAACTGTCTAATACAATTTGCAAGACTAGGAAATGTTTCTTCAAAGCCAGGATGAAAGAATACTCCTTTGTTTACTCCATCAGTTCTGCGATTGTCCCACATTTCTTTATCAAATCTACGCCAGTCTTTAGGTTCCTTACAAGTCGAAGTCATTGCCCATGCATGACGATTTGATGTTAACTCCCAATAATCGTCGTCTAATAACTTATGATCTTCGAACCATTGTAGCAGCACATCTTCATCAGGCCATTGTACATCAATGTCTATAGGTAAGTATGCTAGATGTTTCATATAGTGCCTTCCAAAGATAATATTTCTTTGAGCTTATCTTGTTTTAATCTAAAAATAATAGTAACTCTATCTTTGTTACTAGGATTAAATGTATGATGCGGCTGTGTAGTGTTCAACAAATAAGCACTACCATCTGCAACTAGTTCATAGCCTTTGTCAAAGGTTATTGCAGGGCCGTTAGTGTAAATAGGCAACCAAACAGTGTATTCGTCATCAGCGTCAGTATGCTCGGTAACTTTCCCGCCTGGAGGCTGAACACTTACACCCCACCGATATCCAAAAGGCATTTTATCCTGTAAACGTCTAATTATACCAAATGCTAGTTCTGTATTTCGATACTCTACAGTTTTGTGTTTACTAATATTCCAAGGAGGACAAGGTATTGTAATGTCTTTTAAGTTGCTTTGTATAGCCCACCCATGTGTTAGTAAATTAGCAGGGTCTTCGTAAGCAGCATCTCGCCATTGCTCGACAATATCTGCGCCACATTTTGCCCAACTCCAATCTAAATGCTGGTAGTCTGTATTTAATTTGTCATAATATTGTCGTAGTTCGTTAATATCTAATTTAAAATTTAGTTTTGTTACAGTATTATCCAGCATTTAACTACTCCTAAACATATTTAAGTAAATAACTTATAATGGGATACAGATACGATTTAACAAATACACACGTTGAGATTTATTACAAGTCTACACCCGAGTTCGAAAAAGCAAGAAATTTATGCTTAAAAGAAGAGAATTGGTTACGTAATAACTATACTAAAGATAATTTAAAAGTAGAAGAACACACAGGCTACGGTGTACTTTACCAAACTAGCACGGGAAAGCCTATGGTAATGGGAGGTGTGTTTAACGATAGTAGATATCCTCCTAATGTTGCTAAACAAATTAACAGACTATACACCTTTCCAGACTTTAGAATGACTGCTACAGATATGACAGACGGTTTTCGTTGTACATGTAAACTAATAGATGCACTAGAAGAAGTAAATACGTATGAAGTGTACTTAATCACAATGCAAAATCGTCCTGCAAGACCTAACAGAGGATTTTGGAAAGTATGGTGTAAGCACATGGACATTGCCAGTGAAGGCGCCTGGGCACTAGGAACAAATGGATATATACAAACTTGCCCATGGCCTGTACAAAAGTGTTGGCAGAATTTTGTATGGAAAGAGACAAAACAAGGTGCCTTTGACAACTGGGCACCAGAGACAATTACTCATGCCGAATGGAGTGAGTTAGAGGAAGGTAAATGAATTTAAACACCAAAGTAAGATTACTACAAGGATTTAATCATGTAGTAACCGTTCCAGCAGTTATATATGCAGTGTACACACAGCAGTATTACCTATTTGCAATTGCTGCAATTTCTTGGTTAATTATTGGACCCATTAGCAGTGTTATAACTCTGCATAGATTATTAACACATAGAAGTTTTAAAACATACCCTTGGTTAGAAACTATACTAAGTTATATTAGCGTTATTAGCACAGTAGGACCTACAATGAGTTGGGTAGCTTTACACAGACAACATCATGCACAATCAGATAGAGAAGGCGATCCTCATAGTTCATGGGCTGATGGTAAGTTTAATTTTAAAGAAGCAATTAAAGTGTGGTTAGGATACGATTGGAAAGTACCAGCTATCCCAGTAAGATATATTAAAGATTTAATGCGTAGTCCTACACATAAGTTCATTTTTAAGCACTACTTTAAAATTATATTTGCATTTTCTGCTGTATTGCTATTAATAGATCCTGCTTTATGGTTATTTGCATATGTTGTTCCTGCAAGTATGACAGTACATCTAATTGGAGTAGTTAACGTACTTGGTCATTATCATGGTTATAGAAATCACGAAACAAAGGATCATAGTTCTAATAGTTGGATTGCAAACATTGTTAGTTTAGGCGAAGGCTGGCATAACAATCATCATGCAAAGCCTGCAAATTATCACACTGGAGAAAAATGGTGGGAGTGGGACTTAATGGGATTGTTAATTAAATTAATTAAGATTGACTAATGGGTACATTCTATATAGAAAAGCCTGAACTAGCATATGTCCATGTTCCTAGAACTGGTATGGCAATGAAGAAAGTTATCTCAGATTGGCTGCATCCTAATTTTAATGTACTATCTCATGTAGATTGGATGGTAGATCATCCGCACTTAGGCATGGTACGTGAACACTATCCATATGCTAAGACAATAACTGTAGTACGCAACCCGTGGCAAAGAGTGTTTAGCTTATACCGAAAAGTGCGTGACGAAGGATATTGGTTAGACTGGAATGGACAAACTGTACTAGAACTAAAGCCTGTGAATGAATGGGTTGCTGACTATTGCAATCCTGATATACCTTTTGAATTTCCAAGATGGTTTAATCGATTTACGAATCAAGTAGACTTTATTAATGTAAACAACGAATGGGTTGATTATATATGTAAAGCAGAAACACTAGAAGAAGATTTAAAACCTGTACAAGAATATCTAGGATGTGAATTACCATTACCTAACATCACAGGATACGATCATTGGGAATTTAAAGAACACTTCAACAGTGCAAGTATTGCAGCCATAAAAAAAGTCCACGCACGAGACGTAGACTTTTTTAATTATAAAGTTTAGTTATTAGTTTAGGTCTACCCAGGCTGATCCAGTATAGCCTTGGAACTTAGTACCTGTTGAATTAAACACCATCATACCTGCTGTTGGAGTAGTAATTGCTGCATCTCTAGCAGTGTTGTCAGCATATACGCCAGGCTTAATGAATGATGTAGTTTCAACTGGCTTATTTCCAGTTAGTATGTTGTTCCATCCATCTGTACCGTGATAATACTGTATTCCAGCAAGTGTAGTATCGTATACTATTGTGCCTTGTAAACCTAATCCGCCACTTACTTTAGCATTTAGTGAATTTTTGGCTGTAGTTGTTATGCCTAGTGATTGAATTGCTGGTGCAGTAAATATTCCGTTTGATTCTAAACGTGCAAACGAAGTGTTGAATGTACCGTTGTCATCTCGTACACTAAAATCTATTCTACCTGGTATCGTTTCCGTACCAACAGTATTTTCAGATACTCCGATATTTATAACTGCCTGTGTTTTATAATTAGTGCCATCGTATCCTTCGCCTGATATTGACATTATTGAATCGCCAATAGTAACAGTAGTAGGAGCAGCAAGTGTTCCTCTTGAAGTTTCAGTACGGTGTACTGGGCCTTGCTCAGTGCCAGATCCTGCAGTTTGAGATACTAACTTTACCCCTGTTGCAGTTGTGCGTACTACGTTTGTTTCGCTTGTAAGATCTAGTATATCTTCTGCGCGAACTTCTGACGTTGCCACAAGGGTAGTATTGACTTGGGTTGCAGTAAGACGTCGGCCAATAGCATCTACGATAACTGTACTATCGTCACCAAATACACTGCCCTTTACGTCACCATCATGATATCCTGTACTATTGCCAGTTACACTACCTACAAATCCACTTGATGCTGTAATTGTGCTACCGTTTATTGTGTTATTATCAGTGTTAACGATTACAGTACTGTCATCGCCTACGATGTTAATTTTATAATTTTGTTGTTCCTTAAAGAAATCAGTAATTGGACGATGCGCCCAATTTGCTCCATCATACACTAATGCGTTACCATTAACAACTGTCCCACTAAGAGATACACCAGTGAGATCATTTAGACCAAGTGCGACTGCTGTTGGTTCCCATTTGTTAGTTGAACTATTAAATGTTAGTACATTGTTATTGGTTGCGCCTGTTAAATCAGTATCAGTAAGTGCATTTAATGTTGTAGAGCCACCTCCGCCACCACCAGAACCTGAAACTAATTTACCGCCAGCAGTACTACCATCACCTGCGTATAGTAACTTAGTGTCAGTAGTGTAGATTAACTCACCTTCTACGGGTGTTATTAGTTGACGTTCTGCATCTGTGCCGCGTCTTAGACGTAATGCCATGTATATACTCCTAGAATATCTATTATTAGTATTTATACATTTTTAGAGATTACCAAGTTTCTATTTACGTTTCTTCATGAAACTTTTGGTACGCTTTTTAACATCTTCAACTACTTTAGAAGTATTCAGTCGAAAGTCAACATGTGAGATATCGTCATGGTATTTCTCTAAGAATGTCTCTAAACTATTCTCAATTATGTTAACATCGCCGTCTCCTACAGAAGCTTGTTTATCTAAGTCAATTTCCCAAATCTTACCATCATGAAAATGTACATGTATGTTATGGATATATTCAATAGGAACCGCCTTAATTTCAACATCGCCGAATATTTCAGGCCAGTGCTTAATAACTTCTGGTGGTAGTTTATTTTTAGGCACTTGTGGTCTTCTTAGCGGCTACTTTCTTTTTAGTTGGAACTAATTCTTCAGCTTGTCTACGTAACTCTGCTGCTTCCTTACTCAACCGATCTGCATCACTGCGGAACTTCTTAGCAAGCGTTTCGTCAGTAATAACACCGTCATCTGCAATAGGCGCAATACCAGGCGCAACCGCAGCCATTTCACTAGCAGTTATTGCTGATTGATCTACAGATCCTAATACAGCCGTAGTTTTTCCGTCTTTACCAGTTATTGCTAAATCATTAACTGTAACTCCGCGTTGTTTTGCAATAGCGTCGTTAAGATCATTAAGCATAATAGTTGAATTTCGATTAGGAATCATTTGAACGTTGGTAGTTTTAACTTTAATCATCTTACCAGTTTTATGAAAACGTGAAAGCATATTACTGCCATCTGGCAATGTCGAACGCATCATAACAGTTGCTAAGTCATCTGCTTGTTGACCTGCATTCGACTCTACTAATTTCATTAGTGAATCGTGATCACCTGCTTCTAAATTTTCAGTTGTTACTACAACGCATTCGTCTGGTTCACCGGGCAATACTTTGTATGCAACGATTACTTTGCGTTGATTGTTAGCCATTCGGCCTACATGCTTTAACATATTATGCTCCTTCAGAGGGCTGTTGTTGTGAAACGGCTGCTAAAAATGTTTCTAGCTTACCGTATGTTTGTCCAACAGTCATCATTTCGTTAGGTTTAAACGCGCCGCGTTGACTAGCGACATCGATAATACTTTTTAATGCTTGCAAGTCCTGCACAGTTAAATCTGGACCTGCTTGTTCTTGTGCTGGCGCTGCTGCTTCTGGTACTTCATTAACTTCTGCTGCAACGGTGTTATCTTCGCTCATATTGTTCTCCTTGTATAGTATATATGCGTACTTTATTTATTTGTACTTTAAATGTGGACACGCTAACATGAAATAACTCATGTCTTTTGTCTCCTCAAATCCAACAGTTAATACTTGTGTTAACTTGTTATTACTGTCTAAGCTTACATTCTTACCAGCATAAAATCTGTTCTTTAAATGGTGTTTAATCCATTTAATTAAACTATCTTCTAAATTATATGTCATAGGTAAATTAACATACTCAAAGTGAGGCGGCGCCGCTTTGACTTGCCTCACTTCAAATACATTTAATGGATTAGGTGTTTTATTTTTTATCATGCTGCCGCATCGTAGTGTACTGACGTACCAAACGGTCCTTCTAAGTTCTTATCACGATTGCTGTGGATAAGAAATACTGTGTCACAGTAGTCTGGATCACCCCAGCTATCCCAGGCATACCCATCTGTAAACATAATTAGTTTCTTAGGAACATAATCTTGTTCTTTCATGTATGTCCAGTTCGCCATAAAGTCAGTGCCACCGCCACCCATTAGTTCGTAGTCTAACAAGTCTTTGCCGTCATTTGCTTCAAAGTCTTCTTCATTGTATACGTTTGTGTCAAAGCACCATACCTTAATATTATAGTCTGGAAACTCTTCCATAATACCTTGCACTTCGCCTAGGAAGTCTTTGCCTTGCACTTCACCAATTGAGCCTGACATATCTATGCAACATGCAATGTCAATAGTGTCTTGGAAGTCCATGCTAGGTAGTATTGCACCACTCATTTGTCCTTTGCGTGAAGGACGACTAAAAGTATAGTCGCTTCTAATTGTGCTTTGTACTGACTGACGAATAATTTCGCGCCAGTTCATTTTAGGCTCTGTAAGCTCTTTAATCATACGTGCAACTGCGCCTGGAACATTACCTGCTCCTGCACTTTGTGCCGCAGAGATCATATTCTCTTTAATCTCATCTTTAATTTGCTTTATTTCTTCTTTGTTGTACTTAGGCTTAGAAGAGCTAGTAGCATTTCCATTGCTATCAATTGCTTCGCCACCATCTGTATTGCCAGTACCGTCATCTTCAGAATCAAGATGCTCGTCTAGCATTTCGCCTAATTGCTTTAAGTACTCTTCGCCGTTCTTCTTAGCTTGCTCGTATACATCATCATATACTTCTTCGCTGGTCCAACCTTCGTATTTAAAATCCTGATAACATTTTACAATACTTGGAATTTGTCCAATAGCATCGCGTACTAGTGTATTATTTACAATATAGTCTGCGCTAATATTATAAATCATAGGATCTCGGTCTTCTCTACGACCCATGTGATCAAATACCATATGCAAAATTTCGTGTGCAACAACAAATTCAATTTCTTTGTTATTCATTGCATTAAAGAATTGCGTGTTGTAGTACAAGTTACGCCCGTCTACTGCGGCAGTAGCTAGCCACTCATCGGCAGCAACAATGCGCAAACGTGTAGCCATGTTGCCAAAGAACGGATGACGCAATAGCAAACCAATACGTGCCGTAATAATACGGTCCATAACTATTACACGCATCTCTTCTAGTGCTTCGAGTGTAATATCTGGATCTGGAGTAAAGTTTTTTAGTTCACTTTGTGTATCTTTAGTAGCCATTGCACTGCCCTTTTGTTAACTTATACATATATTATAACACTTATTAGTATATATGTCAACCATTAATATTGTTCTTCTTCATCGCCTACCATTTTATCTTTAGCCCATTCAGCAGTTGCGGTAATATCCTTACCCATGCCACCTACTGTTGAACATGCACCTAGTGCTAATAAACATGCTACCAGCACCATTGATATTAAAATAAGTTTCATCATACTCTCCTAATTTATATTTTATGCGCTATTTGCAGCTTTAATATACTTACCGTACCGTTCATGGAATTCATCAAAGCATGCTACTTCATCTGGATCAATTGGTAATCCATACTGTGTAAGTGCCAGCTTAATGCCCATTACAACTAGCTCAGTGTCAAAGTTATCCATTGCAAATCGCAGGAAGTTGTTCACTTTGTCATCAAACTTCTTGTCGCCTTTGTCGCATGCTTCTTTAAGTTCGTAGCACAAAGACACAGTTAATGAGTACATAGCACTAATCTCGTTAGTCTTCATTTCGCTTACTTTACCTGCTAAGATATCACTTGGATTAGGCATGCTCGAAGCAACCTTACGGTGTGCCATAAACTTAAGAGCTAATCCTTCGCCGACTGCACCTGCCACTAAATCAGTAGTGGTGTTTTCATCTAAGTCATCGTCTAGCAATTCGCTAACAAATGACCATGTACGAGGTGTTGCAAACGAGCGTGTTGAACTTTTAGGATCAAAGTCGTATAAGTCTTTCTTTGCAAAAGTTAAGTAACCTACAACGTCAGTATTAATGTTGTTTTCCGGAGCAACAGCCCAGTTGAACCAGTCGTCAAAGTTAACAGCAAGTTCTAAGTGGATAAAGCGATTAGCTAACGGAGCAGGCATTCGATATGTAACACCTTTGTCTGCTTCACGGTTGCCAGCCGCAACAACTGATACATTGTCTGGTAGCTTGTAAGTGCCAACGCGCCGATTAAGAATTAGCTGATATGCAGCCGCTTGCACACTTGGCGCCGCTGAGTTCATTTCATCTAGGAATAGTACAATGTGATCATATTGTGCAGCAAATTCTGCACTTGGAAGTTCGCTTGGCGCACCCCACACCATTGTACCTGAATTGCTGTCGAAGTATGGAATACCTTTAATATCTGTAGGTTCCCAAAGTGACAAACGGATGTCAATTAAGTGTGAATTTGATAGGCCATCAGTAATCTGTGCCACAATTTCTGATTTACCAATGCCTGGAGGTCCCCATAGGAAGATAGGACGTTGCTTTTTTAGCGCATGTTTAATGCTATTCTTTGCGCCATTTGGACTAACTGTGCGAGTTGAAGTATCCATTTGTAGTACCCTCTTTGTTTAGTGCTTTATTTAAACTATACATATATTATAGCACCATTACAGAATTTGTCAACCATTTTCTAAAAAAAGAACCTGTTGCAAATCAATAGGTTAGGATTTTTTTTGTCTATTAACTGCTTTTGCTAGGCCATATTTGCGCAAATCACCACTAAACAGTGTAAGCTCGACAGCTTTCTTTTCGTTTGTTACTACAATACTTCGGTTAGTTAAGTAGTACGGACAGTCAATAAACTTATCAAGATGGATGATTACTTGAGTAGATAACGGCACATCTCTTGGATATGGTATGTCATATGTTGTCAAGTCTATTAAGGTTAGTACATCAAATCCTGCTTCTGTTAGACGCAATCCACCTGAGTTTTTATCTCTGTTGTTTTTCCACCAAAGAGGCATATACTCTTTTATGGCTGTTTCGTTTGTACTTTTGCCAAGTTCTTTTAGAAAGAGCTTAGTATATGTCTCTTTCCAATTCATACTTCGGTAACTACTTCGCCTGAAGTAAGTTTATATACAGTAAAGTTTTCACATTTAAACAGCTCGTTTAGTTTCTTGGCAAGATTATGTGCATGCCCAGGATTACTGAAGCTAGTCTTCTTGTATTTAGGACCAGGATAATTAGTAAGTGCATTTGCACTTTTAAGATTAAATGGCTTTTCTTGATAGAATACAGCCCAGATAGCGTCTGCTTCTAATACTTGTTCACTTTTATAAGTTTTATTATTGATGTTTTCTAATATAACTGTTGGCTTTGGCCTACTCATATGCGTAATTCCTTTTAATTAACTACGCATATATTTATCTTTTTAAAAGTTATCTACGCAGTTAAAACTTAGAACCGCCATCTAAATTAACTTGAATGACTTCGTCGTCACTATTTTTAGACTGTGCAACTAATTTCTCTAAATCGCCGTGTAAGCGAGTCATTACAATACCTAATGTAAATGCTAAGTTCTTAGCTGTATTCATATCTAGTGTAACGTTAGGAGCTCTACCAGCTTCGGCAGCCTTTACAGCATTTAAAAACTGTTGTAAAGGTATAGTATTCAATGGCTCAATGTTTGGCACGACGAAGCTCCGATCTCATCTCTATTTCTGTTTTAAATGGGCCTTTAGAGTTATAACGTTCGATTGTAATTAGCTTAGGACAAAAACTCTTAACCCAGCCTTTTTCAAACTCAATAATGTAGTAGCCTGCACAGTATGCACTTTTTGACTTGTTTGACTTAGTAAACAACGGAAGCTTGCGTACTACATCATACATTGTGTTATACGGAGTAACGCTAGTAGGATATCCATGCACTACACTATGCTTAGTAGTATCTTCTTGCACTTGCTGGCTGTGTTCTGTCCAAATAATATCCACACCAAACTTTTTCTTCATCTCTATTTTACTGTCAAAAAAGCATGTTTCTATTCCGCTACTAAACAAATATCGATCATCGTTCCATGCCATTGTGCCTATGCGTTCGTTACTGTCATTTTCGACAATCCAAAACTTATCTTTCAATACTGGTTTTGCTTTTAATGTCATGCTGGGTACCTCGCTTGTAATGGTGCTGCATAAGTCTGTGCCTGGTCTGCAATACGTTGCATATCCCACTTTGCACAGAACTTCATAAGACGCAATCCTACTTGACTAATGTCTTTAGGTACTGCATGTTCTGCAATAGTTGTATCAATAATCTCTCTAATATCTGCAGGTTGTGCAGTCAAGTCACACAGTACAACATTGCGGTTGTAATCATCTAGTACACGATGCTCTACACCTTCGTGATCAGTCCATCGTTGTAGCATCATGTTATTCCAGTTGTAACCTTTAGTACCTTTATCTTCGTATGCTTCAATAAGACCAACTTTATTCTTAGTGCCTTTCTTGCGTACACCAGGATAAGCACTAAACACGTTATCACTAGTGTCGCCACGCATACACTTTTCAAACAACATAAAGTCAGGCAATGGAGCAGGCTTACGCTCTTGTGTCTTCTTTTCAATAACAGGCGAGCCGTCATCGTTAAAATAGCCTTTAGGTGTAATAGTTACGTTAGCAACACCATTGTACTGTGTGCAATTAGGACCTACTAGTTGTGCAAAGTCGCCGTCTGTACTAATAATAACACAATGATCATCAGGGTGTGCTTGTACCCAACCTGCAATAAGATCATCTGCTTCTAGTTGCTTGTGTTGCATAACTGTGCAGTTAGTCTTGTCTGTAACAAAGTTCTTAAACTCGTCGAAGATCTCCCAAAACGCTTTATCGTCCTCACCTTCGGACACAGTCATCTTATCACGTGCAACTTGCCTGTTACGTTTGTAGGGCAAGTAATAGTCCTTGCGCCAACTACGACCTTCTAAGCAGAATACAACATGATCTGCGTTAAAGTCTTTCCAAGCCTTTTTAATACTGTTAAGTGTGATATGTAGTGCCATGCCTACTTTAGTATCAATATCACCACGTACTACGTGCCGAGCTCGAAAGAAAGTATTAGCTGTGTCTACTAGTACATAAGTTGCCATTTGTATAACCTTTTGTTATGTTAATTTAAATATATTATAACACATTAAGAAGAAGATGTCAACCTGTTAAAGATTTCATCATTTATAAATGGAATTGATACAAGTTCTTGAGGGATCTGTGTATGCAAATCAAACGCAACGCTGACTCTAACATCTTCTCCAGTATATGTATCTACTCCGTGTGGCATGTACGTTGGGAACATTGTTAAACCTCCGGCTGTATTTGGAAACTTATGTATAAGAGTATGATCATACGGTATGTAATAATTTGTTGTTGTTGGATAATTATCTAAATGCATATTGCCACTTAAATAACAGCGATGCTCTGTTCCATGAAAATGGGTGTCAATACTTTGTTCAGATCGAATAACATTAAACCAGCAAACAATATGACTGTCACGAACACCTGTTTTATATTCTGATAAAAAATTTAAATAACTAATTCTCATAAAATCTAATAAGTCATTAAAGTCGCTTAATTCCTTATTAAAATCGAATATTGTGTACATTCCAGATTTCGAAGTTACACTATCTAACCCTAAACCTGTTCGGCCGTCGCCGTAGGTTCCACTGCCCTGTTTGGTAGGAAATTGCTGTATCACTTTGCTTTCTTTATCAATTAAAAAGTTTTTAATATTATTAATTTTTTCAGTATCTCCCCATGTAGATAAATGTATTGGAATATTCCACGAGGGTGCAAACTCATTATCAGGATGCATACTTTTAAGTTCTATTAGCTTCATATTATTCTCTCTCTTGAATGTTAGGTCGTACAACATCTAATGAACTTAAAATATCATCGTCCATAAACTTAATTGATGTATGCTGATTCGGTTTTTCTAATGTAATGTCAAATGCAAGACTAACTCTAAGATTGTCTTCAGTATGTTCATTTACTCGGTGGGGAAGATAACTTGGAAACATAATTAAATTTCCTTTTTGATTAGGAAAAGGACTTATATTTTCTTTGTCAAATGGGATAATATAATCTGTTGTTGTTTTGTAATTGTCTAAATGCATATTAGCACTTATGTGACTCGACGCACCAGCATCGTGTAAGTGTTCGCTTATACTTTGCCCTTTGTGTCCAATGTTATACCAAGACGTGATCCAAGAATCACGGAGCTCACAATGTGTATTATGAATAAAGTATATATAACTAACCCTTAAAAAAGTTAAAAGAGTATCTATTGCAGGTAATTCTTCGGCATACTCAAATACGCTATCTCGGCCGGTTGGTCTAGAAAGCAATAATTTAGGAGCCTCGCCTATTAATACAGGTTCTTTACTAATTAAAAAGTTTTTAATTTTATCAATACTTTGATAATCTTCCCACTGAGATAAGTGCATTGGAATATTCCACGAAGGTGCAAACTCATTTGTAGGGTGCATACTTTTAATAGATATAAGCTTCATGAAACTTCGCTTCTTCCTTTAGAAATAGGAACAACATTAATATGTCCTGCTGCACGAGTTGTATCTCCTCCTTCAGCTTCTAGCATATTGTACACAATATCACGGAACCATCTATCTACAATTTCTTCTTCTGGATCATTCTCGACACCGTAACCTGCTTCAACAAGTTGTGCAATAAAGTATTTGTTCCAGTCGAGCTCAAAAAACCCATTACGAACATTCTCTTCATTAACTTTAATATCAATGACATTTACCCAAGCTTCCTTCTTACGTGTGTGATAGTCTTTAGGATCACGTTGTTTAAGAAGTTCCATCTTTTCAGATTCTACTTTTGCTTTCTCAGCTTCTACTTTGTCTAAGCCTGTTATTTTTTTAATAAAGTTTTTCATATTACCATCCTATTTTTTCCCACGGTACATCTTTGTCACCAAAGTGTCCGTAAGTACAATTGTTGCTATAACTATTATAGTTGAATAAATCAAATCTGTCAATGATTCCTTTTGGACTCAAGTCTATTTCGTTGCGTATAAAG
>Ga0209279_10000572_pt1 | contig 23145 bp, 18 predicted proteins | sample CoawatmetaG00DNA_3_FD_187508 | JGI IMG/M metagenome (GOLD analysis project Ga0209279, IMG submission 187508) | Marine microbial communities from the West Antarctic Peninsula - Coastal water metaG006-DNA (SPAdes) (version 2) | ecosystem: Environmental > Aquatic > Marine > Coastal ... | reverse complement strand
ATCTTTAAAATTTTTTCCAAAGTAACTTGTTTTTTAGTTATTTTATTTAATTTAATATTTAATTTATTTAATTTATTATTTATTATAATATTTCTTGGTTTTATTTTTGGTAAATTTTTAATTAAAGTATATTTGGGATGCATTATAATTATCGCTAATATTAAATATTTTTATATTAATTTATATTAAATGGTAAAAGTATTTCCCACTTACAAAGGCCACCGTGAAATAAAAAATAAAGAAAAAATATTATTTGATAATAATATTAATAAATTTGTGGATTATTTAAAAAATAGAACGATAGGAAAACTATCTTTTGAAGCAAGGGCTAAAAAATTTTTGAATAAAACTAAAAAGAAGAAAAAAGTATCGAAGGCAAAAAGGACGGCAAAAAGGACGACAAAAAGAACAGCGAAAGCAAAAAGAACAGCGAAAGCAAAAAGAAGCGCAAAGGTAAGTGCAAATGTCGGTGGTAAGACAAAGGTGAGTGTAAATGTCAGTGGTAAGACAGCGAAGGCGGGTGCAAAGCGAAGAAAAGCCAAATAATTTTTTTAAACTTTATAAAATTCTTTCATAATACATGAGTTATTTTTGAAAAGTGTTTTGTCTTTTCTTTTTTGCAAATACTCTTTCGCTTTACATTTTTCCATTATATTTAAATATTTTTTCGAGGCATACATCATTTTAAATATACAATTATCATACCCAATACATTCAATATTTACATATTTTATATTTTTTATCTGATGTATAAATCCAGTAATATTTTTTTCATCCTCACCAAAAAAAAAGGACATAACGTAATGATTTCTATATATTACACGATTTCTACCCATTATCTCATAATTATTATAAGAAAATTCTTTTTTATATTTATTAGCAATCTTCGTTATTTTATCTGATAAAGTTGCCTTGGTTATATCAAAAGAAAGTTCAATGAAATAGCCCATTTCTTTTACTCTATCTAAATATTATTTGTTTAAAAATACTTTTATAATATAATAATAAATTATATAGATGAGTGATTCATGGAAAACTGAAGGTGGGAAAAAAATAAATAATATAATTGATTCCACTAAAGATATAACAAATAAATATTACAATACTGATTCAACGTTAAACGTTGATGATAAAGAAGGGATTTATTTTTATAAAGAAAATGGCCCAAGTGTTGTAGGATTTGGTACAAAAACACCGTATAGTAGATTATCATTTGGTGATTATGAAGTAAATAACATAGTTAATGGTGTTGTCAAAGATGAAAGTTTAGTAAATAATGCGTGTATAGCTTTAAGTGAAAAATCTGATGGCTCAAATGCTACCGGAATGTCCTTTTATAGAGACCGTTCCGGTGGTGGCGTCTTAAGAGGCATCATATTTACCATAAATAATAACCCTTCGGGAACCGTACGAGAAACATCGTTAAGTGCCGAGGATGCAGCCATTCAAGATAATAATACATCAATGATTATGTTAAATGATGGTGTATCCCAAAAAGTTCTAATAAATTCAAATAAAAGTAAATTTGCTAATGCTGGTAGTGGTTTGGAAGTAAATGGCGATATTCGACTAACAAAAAATTTGATTTTTGATACAAACCAAAAAGCCACAACTGTAAATAAAGAAGAAGGTACAATATTTTATGATAGTGTCGATAAAAAAATGAAATGGATTACGGGAACCGGTGCCGATATCCACACAATTTTCGGTACACATGATACAGCTTTTGCAATTAATACTGATAAATACGATCCTAGTTTTGCAGTAGTTACCAATACTGCAAATACAGTTGGTTTACTAGCATTTAAAGATTTAGGCTTCTGTATTGGAAATGGTGAAATGGTGGTGTCTTCTTTTGTTGAAGAGTTTGGAGATGCAACAAAGCAAAATTTACCAGCCCTTTCCGTTATAGGGCACCACCAAAACGGCCTTGCGAGCAATGGTAACATACTGGTTACAGATATTGACCATGTAACAGGTGAAGCTATTTTATCGAAAACGTCACCAATCGATATAAGCGCGAATGGTGTAATTTATTTGCAAAATAACCTAACAATTGGAAAGTACCAACCAGAAGCGGTTATAGATGTTAGTAAAATAAATGTCCCATTTTTAAGCATGGGTTCTGACATTACAAATTATTACAATAGCGTGGTAATTGGTGAAGATATAAGTGGCACATCTAGTTCTTTTTATTTTGGCAAATCTATCAACAATTTAGCACCTTGTAACCAAGATGCCTCATTTAATTTTGTCTTTGGCGATACTATATCAATTGATAGCGATGCAACTAGTTTTAATCATAATTTGATTTTCGGTTCTAATCTAGACGTTTCCGGGAATAATAATCTCGTATTCGGTCAAAATTTATCTATTGGACCTGATGTTTCATTTTGCATAGTACTTGGTAAAGGCTCCGGTAGCGCCCAAAAAGGCGACCTAATTAAATATTTTGAAAATGGAAATTCAGTGTTTCATCTTAAAAGTGGTGGTAATTTAATATTAACTGGTGACATCAGTGCAAACGATGCTGTCTTCAACGATGTGGTCTTTTCCAATATTGGTAATGAAACTAGCAAAATTAAATTAGCTTACGTAAAAGGTATATCCGCTGAAAATGTCAGCATTGAAAATTCATTAACAATCAATGGTAAATTAAATAGCACCAGCGATATAAGCGCCAACGACGTCAGTTTCAACAATATCGATATCAATAATTTGAAAAGTTATGGTGATTTCGTCGTTAATGGAAATATTGATACAACTGGGTATGCTAACATTGGTGGTGATATTAGCGCCAACGATGCAAGTTTCAACAATGTCGATATAAATAATTTGAAAAGTTATGGTAATGCGGTAATTAACGGAAATATTGATACGACCGGAAACGCAAATTTTGGTGGCGATATTAGTGCTAATGATGCTAGTTTTAATAGCATTAATATTAATATTGGTGATATAAATGAATTGGAAAATGTACAAAAAATTAATTTCGATTCAACCAGCAATTTAGTTATTCAAAAATTTAATAAAGACATTGTTACGATAACAAATGAAGGAATGGACGTTGCTGGTGATATTAACGCAATATCGTTGAGTGTTGGTGGCAATATTTTTGATGCAACCGCTTCCGGTTCATGGGTTTCAGGCAATAGTAAAAATTATACTGGTACTTCAAATGGATTATATATTCCTTTAAAAGTTGGTATTAATTTTACCAAAACAGACAACGTATTTTTTCCAAAATTCCCAATTGACGTCTCGGGTGTCATTCGGTCCCAAAATCAAGTTTTGGGTGATTTATCTATAGATTTAGTACCACAACCTTTGCTTAATTATACAAATACAATTACAAACGATTTTTATGGCTCTGGGATATACGACGCTAGTGAAAACGATATTAATGAAACAAACCCCGTCTGGAAATTATTTGATTATTCTTCAAATACTTTTTGGGAAAGCACTGGCAATGTTGATACGGTTGAAGGTATTAGCGGTGGATATGTACAAGTAATTGGTAAATATCTTGAAATAAAATTACCTGAAAGATGCACTTTAAAACATTATGCTTTTAAAAGCACTGCAGTAACAAAATTACCCAAAGTTTGGACAATCATTGGTAAAATTGGTTTAAATGAAGAAGTGTTAAATCCAGAAGCAAACAATATGTGGAAAATAATTGATTATAAAAGTTTGACTGTTAGCGACCCTTCTGGAGCTGATGGTGAATTTGTTTATTTTACAGTCGATAAGTTGAAATATTCAAACGACATGTACAAAGTTTTTAGAATTTATATTACCGAAACTTTTATTGGTACTACTGTTGGCACTGCTTCTGATAATCAATGCCAAATATCAGAATTAAAGCTTTTTGGTGAGCCTAGCAATATCACCGACATTAGTTCTTCTTTAATTCAAACAGAACTTTTCGATGTCGGTGCATTATTCAAACAAAAACATTTATCTCTCCAACCAATGGGTGGAAACGTTGGTATAAGAACAAATAATCCTTCCGTTATTCTCGACATTAGTGCTAATAACGCCATAAGATTACCCATGGGCAATAGTACTACAAGGCCTCCAGATGCTGATGCCAGTGGTTGTTTAAGATATAATACTGACACGAAACAATTTGAAGGTTACGGTGATGCTGGTTGGGCTGGTCTTGGTGGTGTAATTGATAAAGACCAAGATACAAAAATTTTGGCTGAAGAAAATTCAGGTGAAAATAAATTGCGATTTTATACAAAAGGTGTTGAAAGAATGGTGATAAATGATAATGGTGTTGTTGATGTCAGTGGTTTATTGCAATCAAAGGAAATTAGCGGAAATAGTGTAAATGCAACATTGTTAAAAACTGATGGGCTAATCATCAACAACAAAACTATAGTTCAAAATAGTATCGTTGCCGACCACGTTAACAAATCTGGTTATTTTGATATCTTCTCCGATGAAGACGATGTAGACGATTACGATGTAAATGGTTTTCCTTCGTCGAGCATCTATGCTTATCCAGGTAGCGTGTTACAATTCAACTTGGACGGTGTTTCATCGACACACCCTTTTAATATTTTTATCAATTATGAGGATAGTGCAACTGGCACTAGTCCGAGCGGTCTACAACATGTTGCTGATGACGGTACAATAACAAACAACGCGAACGGTAAATACGATGGTTCATTAATTTGGTTTGTACCATACGACGCAATCGGATTTTTTCGTTACCAATGTGGCACGCATGAAGATATGAATGGTCTTATAGAAATATTGCCAATGCCTAGTGATGTGAGTGCAAATGACATTTCCGGTGGCAACGTCTATGCAAATTCATTAACTAGCAATGGTATCGCCATTAATGGAAACATTTCTGGAAATCAAGCTACATTTTACAATGGTATAATTAACACAAAGTTGGGTATTGGTACACCTGACCCAATGGTTTCATTGGATGTTGTCGCAACCGATGCTATTAGAATACCGGCTGGTAACGACACTCTTATTGGTGTAGGTGGTCAAAAACCACCTGGACAAGATGGTATGATTCGATATAATAATGTAAGTAATCAGTTTGAGGGTTATGGTTCTGGTGCATGGGCTGGATTAGGTGGCGTTATAGATAAAGATTTGGATACAAAAATTTTGGCTGATATTAGTGGCAATAATGATAATAAATTACGATTCATAACACAAGGTACCGAGAAAATGATTATAACCGATAGCGACAACAGCGGTAATATTGGTATTGGTACACAAACACCATCTGTTACGTTAGATATAAGTTCAAATAATGCCATAAGATTACCCATGGGTAATACTAATGAACAACCTTCAGATGCTGATGCGAGAGGTTGTTTAAGATATAATACTGAAACAAAACAGTTTGAGGGTTATGGTGAAGGAAGTTGGGGTGGATTGGGTGGTGTAATTTCTATAGATATGAAAACGAAAATAACTGCATTGGATACCGGATTGACATTTTTTACGGACGGACAAAAAAGAATGAACATTGCCAGTAATGGCAATATAGATATCAGTTCAGCCGTTTTTATTAATAATAATTTAGATTGTAGTAGCGCAGTCATTAAAAATTTAACTTCAGATAGCACCTATGTAACAGATTTAAGTTGTTCTGAATTAGATATTTCTGGGATTTTAAAAACAGATGGTTTAATCATTAATAATAAAACTATTGTTAAAAATAGTATCGTTGCCGACCACGTTAATAAATCTGGTTATTTTGATATCTTCTCCGATGAAGACGATGTAGACGATTACGATGTAAATGGTTTTCCGTCGTCGAGCATCTATGCTTATCCAGGTAGCGTGTTACAATTCAACTTGGACGGTGTTTCATCGACACACCCTTTTAATATTTTTATCAATTATGAGGATAGTGCAACTGGCACTAGTCCGAGCGGTCTACAACATGTTGCTGATGACGGTACAATAACAAACAACGCGAACGGTAAATACGATGGTTCATTAATTTGGTTTGTACCATACGACGCAATCGGATTTTTTCGTTACCAATGTGGCACGCATGAAGATATGAATGGTCTTATAGAAATATTGCCAATGCCTAGTGATGTGAGTGCAAATGACATTTCGGGTGGTAATATATATGCAAATACATTAACAATAAGTGGTGATTTGAGTGGGAACAATGCTTTTTTACATGACGTTAGTGTGAATCGCTTATGGATTGGTAATGTTGAAATGATTGGTCATATACCGGGTGCTATTGGGGACGAGCCAAACACTGGGACTTTGACTGGGAATATGATAATAAAAGGTGATTTGAGTGCCAACGATGCTAGTTTTAATGTTGTGGATATTAGCAATCTATTTGTTGGTGGTATTAATATCGGAACACAGTTAAATTCGAAGCAAGCAAGTAATGATAGGTTAAGCGAAATAGCTGGGTTGGTACCAACAGCTAATAATTTTATTGTTGGTGGTGGAAGTAATTTTGTATTAAAAACTGCTCTTGAAGCAAGGACAAGTTTGGGATTGGGTACATTGGCTGTTGAAAGCAATATAAATGATGGTGATTGGTCTGGTAATGACTTATCTATTGTTAATGGTGGAACCGGTGCTTCAACTGCTTCAGGTGCCAGAACAAATTTGGAATTGGGTAATGTTACAAACGAAACGAAAGAAACAATGTTTACAAGTCCTGTTTTTACCGGTAATATTCGTATGGGAGATACAGTATTGACAGCGACAGCAACAGAATTAAATTATGTTGATGTAACCACGTCTATCCAATCACAGTTTACTTCGAAGCAAGCATCAAATCCGAGGTTATCCAATATAGCTGGGTTGGCAGTAACGGCTAATAATTTTATTGTTGGGGATGGTGGTAGTTTTATATTAAAAACTCCTGCGAGTGCAAGGACAAGTTTGGGATTGGGTACGTTAGCAACGTTGGACAGTATACATAATGGTTATTGGTCTGGTACTGACCTATCTGTTGTTAATGGTGGAACCGGTGCTTCAACTGCTTCAGGTGCCAGAACAAATTTGGGATTGGGTACGTTAGCAACGTTGGACAGTATAAATAATGGTTATTGGTCTGGTACTGACCTATCTGTTGTTAATGGTGGAACCGGTGCTTCAAGTGCTTTAAGTGCAAGAACAAATTTGGGATTGGGTAGCTCGGCTACGCTCAACATTACCAATACTAGTAATTGGTCTGTAGGTAGTTTAGAAACTACTACTCTCAACACAACATCGGGATTTATCCCAGGAACCAATTACCAAGCAGGGTTTTACGCCCATATAAACGCCGGCCTTACATCCTCATCGTATAATTGGTCTAGTTACATGGGTGGTTACACATTAAAAGTGCATAAAAGTATATGGTGTAATGGTGGTGCTCTTGTTGTAACTAGTGACAGAAGAATTAAAAAAAATATAGTTGATATAAGCGACAACGGTGCATTAGAAATGGTAAGAAATATCCCATGCCGCTATTATAATTATATTGATGGTGTAAATAACGCTAATTCAAAAATATTGGGATTTATCGCACAAGAGGTGGAAGAAGTTTTTCCCATCGCTGTCAACACTAGTCTTACAGAATACATTCCGGACGAGTATAGGGTTTTGAACGAGAAAAGTTGGGAAACAGATGGAAGCAAAAACAAATTAACTACGGATTTAAATGATGTTAGCGGTGTGAAATATAGATTTTATGTCAGCAACAAAGAAGATAACAGTGACGAAGAACAAAAAGAAATAATAGGAAATGCTGACAACACTTTTACTTTTGACACTAGTTACAATACTGTATTTTGCTATGGGAAGCAAGTACATGATTTACGTGCATTATGTAAAGACAAGCTGTTTGCATTAAACTTTTCGGCAACGCAAGAAATCGATAGGGTACAACAGGCAGAGAAAACAAAGCTAGCAACCGCAGAAGCAAAGCTAGCAACCGCAGAAGCAAAGCTAGCTGCCGCAGAAGCCGAAATTAATACTTTAAAAACAAAAAATCTAGATTTAGAAACAATTGTGGCAAATTTAATTACACAATTAAAAGCAAATAATGTTATAACATAAAACAACAAAACACAACAACAAAAACTTTATTATACTTTCTAAAAAAAAGTATAATAAAGTTTATTTTTGCAATACTTTTTTCTAAAAAGTATAAAGATTATTTTTGTTATACTTTTTTCTAAAAAGTATAGTATACAATGAGTTCCAACCAATATACGGTAAATATCGTAAATGCAGACGAATTATATATAGGTGGAAGAAAAATACATGGATTGGAAATAGGTACCCTAGTTAAAAACGATGATAATTATGGTGTAGGAATAGGTACCGATAAACCCAGGTTAAAATTAGATATTTCCGGAAATAGTGGTATAAGAATTCCGGTCGGAACCACGTTACAGAGACCAAACAATGATACTATTGCCAATGTTGGTGGTGTTGTTAGTGGTGCATCAAATTTATTAGGCGTTTTAAGGTACAACACAACTACAGGTAAATATGAAACTGTTTATGACCATGAAACTACAAGTGTAGACCCTTCGTGGGGAAGCTTTGTCATAGAAAAAAACAGTAAAGTAGGGATAAATACACAAGCACCAGGACAAACGTTAGATGTGAGTGGTCAAATAGGTATCAACGATTATATTATTCATAACGGCGACACCAATACTAAAATTGGATTTCCCGATAATGATATGATTACAATGACAACTGCTGGCGAAGAAATAATGAGGGTTTCGTCGGGAAATGTAGGTATTGGTGTAACTAACCCGGATTATAATTTACATATTTTTAATACAAATGACAAATCATTTTCAATGAATAAATATGCATCGTCATCGAGTATCATTTATAATTATTTTGAAAATACTTTAGTAAATAACCAATCACCAACTTGGACAAACGAACCAAGATATGGTTTTAAACTGGGTTCTTGGAGAAATAGTGGTGATTCCGGGTTAATTTTACAAACGGTACACAATGCTAACGCAGCTGTTGATTGGAAAACAAGATTAAAAATAAATAAAGATGGGTTTTTTTATTTTAATTCCCCTAATTTAAATCCAGAAAGATATTTTGCACCATATCATTTCAGTTTTAAACCTACAACGCATAATAAATACGGAAACGTTCTGTCAGTAGCAAATAGTAAAACAAACGATTTAACTTTTTCTACAGCGCCAACGGATACAGACAATGTTTTCGGAGATTCCCCCATTTTTATAGGCAAAGGTTGTTCTTTGTACAATACTAATGCTTCTGTTTCAAATACAAAATTTATTGCTTTTTCAAGAGAAGGTGGTTCTGGCACCCAAAATTTTAAAGGTGGTGGTATAATGTTGGGTAATAAAATTAATTTTATTACATACGATACCAATATTTCCCCACCTGCTACAACCGATTCACTCGGTGCTGCAATAACCGATGGTTACGAAATGGGATTAAGTACTTATTCGAGGATGGTTATTGATGAAACTGGTAACGTAGGTATTGGGGTTGCTGTTCCAAGTGAAAAATTGCATGTTGATGGTAATATAAAAGCAACTGGTAATGTCACTGTTATGGGAACCATTACAGGTATTACGACTACACAAATTTCATCAGATGATTCAAAGAAAATTGCAACAACGGAATTTGTCAAAAACCAAAATTATATCACAAATATAGCAAATGCTTTTACCTATTCTAATTTGTATGACAAACCATCTATACCAACGCACATCTCCCAATTAACAAATAATTCTGGTTATATCACAAATATAGCAAATGCTTTTACCTATTCTAATTTGTATGGCAAACCATTTATACCAACGTACATCTCCCAATTATCAAATAATTCTGGTTATATCACTTCAAGTGGTACTGCAGCGTATGCCACAGCAGGGAGTCCCAATACTATTTTTTGGACGAGGGATGGTGGTGTTGCTACATACAGTTGGTTGTCTGGGGGTGGAGGGATAGGGTTGTACAACAAAGTTGGTTCTTTACCACCGTATCCATCAGGCAAGTACCCTGTAATAAAAAGCACATTTGCTGCAATATATTTTGTCGTGAATGGTACTAATGGATCACATACTGGAGGAAAATATGCAGCCTATATCCAGACTGGCAACGCAGATTTGTTAAATTTCACAGGTCAGCACCAAGCTCTCCCAGAAAATAAAGAATTGATAACAAATTTATCCAGTTATGTCGGTAGAATTGTATGTGCTTCAGGTAAAATATCCAGTTTAATTGCAGATTCCTCTGGAAATTTTAACATTAAATCAGGTAAAGGTGGTATAACAATTAACGAAGCATTACCCATAGTGAAATTATGCAATTCATACAAAGATAAAAGTGTATTTGGTATTATTAGCGATATGGAAGATAATAATGAAAAAGGTTTGAAGAAATGGGAACAAGGCTCTTTTGTATCAGTTATTATCGGTGTTGATGAAAACGATAATAGATTAAATATTAATGCCCTCGGGGAAGGTGCTGTTTGGGTAAATAATAAATATGGTACTATTGAAAACGGTGATTACATTACAACAAGTGAAAATGGATATGGAACCAAACAAGATGACGTTTTTAGATGTAATTATACAATAGCGAAAGCCACTATAAATTGCGAATTTGAATTAAATAGCGATAACTATGAATGCAAAGAAATAACATATAATGGTGTAACATATAGAATTGCATTTATAGCATGTATTTATTGCAATTAACTTTTTCCAATAATTAAATTGAATACTTAAACAAAAAAAATAAACAAATAAAACAAACCAAAACCAAAATGGATAAAATTTACAGGTTCAAATTGTCAGAAGAATTTCTAGCGATTTTAATTGAATTTTCCACAATCCACCAATATGACAAACCAATCGATTTCAAAGAAGCATTTGGTGAATTCGAAGAAAAGCAATCTGAATTAATTGCGAAAGAAAGTATTTTGCTAGAAAAATCTGGCTATAAAGGCAATGTTATTAATAAAATATATAAGAGTGCTAGGTATTACTTCAAAAATAAGGAAGAAACCGTTATAAAAGCACGCCGAGTTTATATCAAACAAGATAAAAATTTTATTAATATGGTAGATAGACATCTGGAAAATATATATAATTTAAAACCATCAGAAGCATTTGATGATTTTAAAACAAATTACGAAGAACAAATTAATTCCGAATATGGTCGTTTAAGTGAATTTCTTGAAAAAGACAGAATTCAAAATAAGATTAAAAAAACATATAAAAATAGGTACTATTTATGTAAAAATTAAACAGGCAAGAACTCTTAACCGCAGAGAACTTCTTAACCAAAAATATTGGACATGGATTTAAATGAAGCAAAACTGACTTCTTTAATTGGTTCTTTTTTTTCTTTTTTTATCCATTCGAAATCGTTAATTTTCCCAATATATAAATATTTATTACTTTTTCTTGCAACTATTTTATCTCTTGGAATTTTCTTTTTCTTTTTCTTTTTCACAAAAACATCATATTCTTTTGGATTACCCGTTTCCTTCTTTTCCTCCTTCCTTTCCATTTCATCGTATTCTTCATGTTGCTGCTTAATATCTTCATATCTATCCACATATAGAGCAGTGCAGAAATTCATAATGACAAATTTTCGAGCAACGGTCTCTAAATAATCAAATTTAATCGTTTTTTTATCAGCCCAATACTCAAAACCGTCTCTTTCTTTATTATATCGCATAACAACAATACCTTCAGGTGTATTTTCAATTACAGAAGTATTTTTTGTTACTTCGTTATTGCGACTCAAATCATGCTCCATATCTTTTAATGAATATTTATCTTCGAATAATACTGGTTCTCTTTCTTCATCTTTTTCCATTAAACCATTATCCATTAAATATTTTCCTAGGAACCAAGATGTTAATGCTATACTTGCAATTGATATTAAAGATGTTACAATAATTTTATTCATTATATTATAATAGTCATTATTAATTGGGAGTTCAAACCCACACTCTTCATACATATGATAGTTATCTTCGCTAAAAGAATTCATAATACAATCCATATTTAAAAGACATTGTAGTTTTTTTAACCTATTTTCATAAATATATTTTCATATATATATGAATGTTCCGAATGATGAAAAAATGTATAATATAATAAAAAAAGCAATATATAAAAAAAATCCGAAACATAGTGCGTATAGAAGTGGGATGATAGTTCAAACATATAAAAAAAAATTTAGAGAGAAATATGGAAAAAAACAACCTTATAAAGGGAAAAAAACACAAAAACGTGGATTAAAACGTTGGTTTAAAGAAAAATGGGTTAATCAAAGAGGAAAAGTTGGTTATAAATACAAAAATGATATATATCGTCCATCTAAAAGGATAACAAAAAACACACCGGTAACGCATAAAGAGCTAACGAAAAAACAAATAAAAAGAGCTAGGAAAGAAAAATATACAAAAGGTCGGGTAAAAAGATTTAAAAGAACAAAAAAAACAGCAAAAAAAAATATACCTATAAAAGCGAAAGCAGTTTTAAAAAAAAGGAATAAAGTTTCAGGAAATATCATTTTTGAACAAGTAAAAAAGGGTGTTAGAGTTAATTATGATATCAAAGGTCTAAAAAACGGAAAGCATGGATTTCATATTCATGAAAAAGGCGATTTTAAAAATGATTGTTTAAAAGCTGGACCGCATTTCAATCCAAGTCACCACAAACACTCTGGGAGAAAAAGCAAAAAAAGACATGTTGGTGATTTAGGTAATCTTATTACGAAAAATGGAAAAACTAAAGGTTCTTTTATTGATAAAAAAATATCATTAAAAGAAAAAAATAATATAATGGGTAGAAGTGTTGTTGTACATGATTTAAAAGATGACCTTGGTAAAGGCGGTGACTACGAATCTCTTAAAACTGGCAACGCTGGTTCTAGGTTAAATTGTGCAAAAATTATAAAAATTTAAAATATCTAAAATAATTATATGTATCATACAATTATTGTAGGTGGCGGTATTGCCGGATTATATACTCAATATAAATTATTAAAAAAACATAACAAAAAACATAACAAAAAACATAACAAAAAACATAACAATAAAAATAGCAAGGAACATAACAAGGAACGCAAAAATATTTTATTAATTGAAAAAAATGGCATATTAGGAGGTAGAATATACACACACAAGGTAAATGTGAAAGGGATAAAACATTCAATGGAAGCTGGGGCAGGTAGATTTAATGATAATCATAAATTGTTAATAAGTTTGATAAAAGAACTTGGTTATAGTAATAAGATTTTTAAAATACCAAGTAAGGTTAATGTTATTTGCACAAAAAGAAAATGGCAAGATAACAACATTTCAAAATTCTCTCCATATGATTATTTAGATTCTATTTTGGAACATTATAAATTAAAAAAAAATATGAAAAATATTAGTTTTGATAATTGGTTAAAAAAAAATATAGACAAAGAAATTATCTTATTTTTAAAGGATATTTATCCTTATAAAGATATCTTTAAGACAAACGCCTATGACGCATTGAATCTCTATAAAAAAGATTTAAATATTAATAACAACTTTTATATTTTGGGTGGAGGTTTGATGCAAATAACAGAAAAATTAAAAAAAGAAATAATTTCAATGGGTGGTGTTATAAAATTAAATACGGAATTGAAAAATATTGAAAATATTGAAGGAAGTTATTTAATAAAAACTAACAAAAGTGATTATTTATGTTCAAAACTCATTTTGACTGGTCAGAAGCCAGATTTACTTAAAATAAAATATCTTAAACCGGCAAAAAAATTAATAGATACGGTTACAAATTCTAAATTATGTAGATTTTACTTCATTTTCGATACTAAAAATTGTACTTGGTTTAAAAATATAAAGAAAACTATAACCGATTCAAGATTATCCTATTTTATTCCTATTAATTATGAAACAGGACTTGTTATGATTAGTTATGTTGATGAATGTAATGCAACATATTTGAAAAAAATGGAAATGGAAAGCAAACCCAAACTAGTAAATTATTTATTAAAAGAATGCGAAAAGATATTTGGTGTAAAAAAAATACCGAAACCAATATGGACAAAAAGTTTTTATTGGGAAAATGGTGTAGGAAATTGGAAAGTTGGGGTAGATAGTAAATTAATTGAAAAAAAAATTAGTAAGCCTATGAGAAATGAAAATATTTTTATTTGTGGAGAGAATTATAGTAGTGAATCGCAATGTTGGATAGAAGGTTCTTTAAAAACAGCCGAAAATGTCTTGAAATTAGTATAAAATTATTCTTCAAATTCACAGAAATATATTTTGTTTTTTTATTATATATTATGCCAAAAACAAGAAAGAAACTATTAAAGAAACCAAAAAAGAAAAGAACAAATAAAAAATTAAATAACCCCAAAAAAAGAAGTTCAAATAAAAAATCAAAGAAACCAAAAAAGAAAAATAGTTATTATTTTTTTGCGGATTACCCAGAGTTTAAACCAAATATTTCCCCAAAAGAAATGTTCAAATTGGGAAGTTTCGGTGGAACTTATTGGCGCCCCATCAAATCAAGTATATTAGGTAAAAATTTAAAAAATATACACAAAAAATATAAATGGGAAGGCATTCCTGAAAATCATCTATCGCAATCTACATATGACAAAAAAATAAATAAATATGGTGTTAAAGTTGGTACTACTTTGGAATTTTGGGAAGGTAAAGGGTGGATAAAAAAACGACATCCATACGGTTGGGTGCATTGGTATTGTGATTTTTTTTCAGGAAAGCGTTGTCCGGATGATGAAAGACAAGTAAAAAGATGGAAAGGGTTGGCAGGACATCGTGGAAGATTTATGCGTTTTTTAGTAACACAAATACTAAAAAAAGGAACAAAAAAAGATTGGAACAATGCAGAAATAAGTCCAAAGATAAGACAAGTATTACAGCATTGGGGTTATAAATTAACAAAAAAAGATTTTAATAATGAAGTTAAAAGGAGGAAATTATAATGACTTCAGTCGTAATTCAAATAATTCTTCTATGGAATCATCTAAATTTGGAACTTTATAAAGAACATATGTTGCATCTGGGTTATTCGGATGTAATCTTACGAGGTACATATGCCTTATTTTTTTTCCATAATTTTTTTCCAGAATTGCTTTATAAGTATTAAGTTGGAGAGAATAATGCCAAAAATTTGAATTTGGCATGAAGTTGATACAGAATGTTGATGATGATTCCCATGGGTTTGTTCGTTTAATTTCCTTTGACCGTTTCCAATCATATATATCTATGGTACCGTCTTCATTTTCGAAAGTCATATCTATTGATCCAGCCAATTGCAATACTTTGTCATAAATCATCCATTCCGTTCTATATGGTTTAAAATGTTTAAAATCTTCATGAAATTTCATGAAATATTGAAATTCAATGGAATCGTTTTCATATGGTTCCTTATTATAAAAACGTTCAATATCGTTATGCATTTTTGTACCTGCTTCACTTGCTTCTTTTCCATTTTTTCTCCATAAATTTTTAATTTCTTGTGTAGTCAATCCGAAATATTTACTTTCCGTCCATCTCAAGGATTTTTTCATTTTTGCAATAATTTTGTTGGCGTCGAAATGTGGGAAATGTGAATGATTCCACTTTGTAACTGATGTGAAATCTGAATCCCCACCAATTGTGTAAATATGAGGTCCTTCATCAAAGGTTATGTGGGAATCTCTTTCATGTTTATTTAAATTTTCAAGATATGTATTCATTTTTTTATTTGTTATTGATTTGTTTTTTTTGATTTAATTGATTTGTTAGAAATAATAAATCAATTTTATAATAAATATGTTTTTTGTAAAGGTATTTGAATTGTCATATATACCTCGTTTAACACGTATTTTATTTCTTTAAATAAGTTGAAATAATTTTTTGTTATTAATAGTAGCGTGCCAGCACTTAAAACTAACATTTTATCATGTTTATCGGCTATTCTTGTAGACCAAGGCCAAAATATAAAAATGACCACTATACCGACGTAAACGGCGAAAATGTCTTCAACGACTTCTTCTAAATGATAACTATATTTGCTCTCATGCAATTTACTTATTAAAAATAAAAGAAAAATAGCAACTTTTAAAACAATAAATATTTTGTGGTAAATTTTCATATATATATTAACTACTTTTTATTTATCGAAATAATAAATATACCTAGAAGTACCAAAAATATACCAAAAAGTTGTTTCATATTTACATTTTCATTGAAAAAAAGATACGAAAATAAAATACTAAATATAATAAATGTTGGGAAAACGATTGAAACGGTTAGGAATGTTTGATTATTTTTCAATAAATATAGGAAAAAGCATGAAGATACGAAAGAAAACAATGTTTTTAACATTAAAAATAACAACTTTTTTCTAGGTATATTTATAATTTTTGTTCTATATTGGTTATTTAAATTTAAAAAAATAATTAAAGGGATAAACATGATGAATGCGTCGGAAAATCTCAATTCATATGTCGTAAAATAATCCAATAAGTAAAATTTTTCTAGAGTGACATTTGACGCCCATAGAAAAGCAACCACCAGAGATATACAGATGAAAAGTAACATATTATATAATATCCCTCTAAAATACTTTTTAGCAAAAAAAATACTTTTTGGAAAAGTATTGTAAAAAAAAATACTTTGTGGTACTTTAAGTAATAACGTTGTTTGCTTTTAATTGGTTAATTAAATTTGTCACGATTGTTTCCAATTCTTGATTTTTTGTTTTTAAAGTATTAATTTCCGCTTCGGCAGTGGCAAGTTTGGTTTTTTCTTGCTGCTGTATCTTATCGATTTCTTGCGTCGCTGAAAAATTAAGTGTAAAAAGCTTTGCTTTATCGAGTGCATGAAAATCATCTATTTCTTTACCATATAAAAAGACATTATTCCATTGTTCCTCAAAAATAAAACTTTTTGGTTCGTTTTCCATCGATTTAACATCGTCATTATATTCCACAGCATAATCGTTTCCATAATAAAATCTGTGTATAGTACCACCACTGACGTCTTCCAAATCAGCTATTGTTAATTTGTAAGTGGTACCTGATACATCTGTAATTGGGGTCCATTGTGGATTTTCTATAATACGCATTTCGTCCGGTATTACATTTTTAATTAACCTTACTGCAATTGGTAGGTGTTCTCTTACTTGCTGTGCAATAAATCCCATTGTTGTTAGATTTCCTTTTGTAATTTTATCTTTATAATCATAGTAACAACAAGAAATATCACGAAGCTGTCGAAGGGAAGCGCTGTCACTAATATCTCTAATATTTTCTTTTATCCTTTCATCTGAAGGCATATGATAACCTTGTCCTGCAAAGATTGCATGAGAACAATAAAGGGAATAATATTTTGTTCCGGTGTCATTGTCAAGATACGTCGCGTTGGAACCTTCATATAAAAGGTGATGCATATGAAACATTGTATTGTGGGTTCTCCCAACAGCACTCCCTATCTCCAAATTCCCATACGTTGGATTAGCGTTTATACCCACTCTATCGTTGTGACGATATACACCTGTACTTGAAATCCAGCGACCCGGACCGAAAGAATTTATTGAATTATTTGCATTTGATGAAATACCATCCAACTTTGTTTTCAGTGTAGACGTAAAATTTTTTTGCGTTAAAGCATTATCACCTACGGCATACGTTGTATTTGTCGAAGAAAGAACACCATTGCTAATTGATAAATTTGTTCCCACTTTAATACCACCCAATATATTCAATGCTGCTGTTGGTAAAGAGTAATTATTTGCATTTGATTGAATATTATCCAACTTATCTTTGTCACCATTAACGAAAGGGCCTTCGGTTGGTTTAACTTGTAAAGTAGAAATTGTTACTGCTTTAATACCAGCTAAATCGGTAACTTCTGAATCCATTAGCGCACCAGCGGCTGTCACGTTTGTGGTATCAGTTACATCACCATTGGCTTCTATACCATCCAACTTTGTTTTCAATGCATCTGTAAAATTATTTTTTGTTAAACCATTATCACCAACCGTAAATAAGGGGGTCGTTAAATTAAGGGTATGTATATCAACCAAATTGAAACTAGCATCATTTGCACTTATGTCACCAGATAAAATCATATTTCCAGTATCGCCCGTTATTACCATTCTTTGAGTTTTTGTTGCCCCTGTGTAAAATGTTAGACCAGTAGTATCGTCAGCTTCAATAGTAACTTGCTGATTAATAGATGTAACACCACCAAGCGAACCCCAAACACCATTACTATATCCTTCATATTGAGTGTATGTTGTATTATATCTTAAAACACCACTTAAATTTGTAATACCAGCAAAACCTATTTTTGGTCTCTCTGCATCAGTTCCTACTGGTATTCGAATACCGTTTGTTCCAGAAATATCTAATCGCAACCTTGGTGTGTCGGTTCCTATACCAACGCCGTATGCTGGGTCCGACTTTACTAATGCACCCAAATGCAATTCTTGTATTCGCTGTCCGTCAATAAACAACCTTTTTACTTGTAAATCATCTATCGCAAAACTTGTAGCCATATATAAATACTTTTTAGAAAAAAGTATTGCAAAAATAAACTTTTTGGTGGTTTTTTTTGTATGCTTTTTATAAAAAAGCATGTGGAAAGTAAGCAAAGAAACTCACCTCGATTCCTTCACAAAATGTTACAAAAATATTATTACTATATCAGGTGTTCCAGATGATATGAAAAATTATATAAAAACGATACCGAGGAAAACATTATCCCCGTTTAAAACATTTGATTGTTGTAAAGAAACGTCACACTGCGCGCATGCCTTCGTAGATGAAAATACAAAAGAATTCATAGATATTGAAAATATAGACGTTGTTATGAATTTGTTAAACTCATTGGGCTATTCATTGGATTTTGATTTAACGAAGATTATGCTAAAAAATAAAAGCAGTAAAAATTTATTATTTTATGTAATAAAAAAATGATTTTAGAAAAAAAAATTGATATATTTTTTTAATATATTTATGTTCTTAAAAAATATATAAAAATGCAAACTAATTTGCCGAAATTTACTATTAATATGGATAAATATGAAAAAATCGAAATTGAAAATATAAAAAAATATATATCTTCACTAAATGAAATGGAATTAAAGGCTCTAAAAATAGCAGAAGAACATTTAGAAACATCATTTAACATAGTTAAAAGCATTGGGTATCAAAAATGGGATAAAAAATAACATATAATAATATATGCCAAATAATGAAAATAATGAAAATAATGAAAATATAATGCAGGGTGGTGCTGAAATGAATTCAGCAGCTGTTGCTGGTATTGCAGTTGGCGCAGCTTATGCAATACCTATTATCGTTATTTTGTCGATAGCATATTACCTAAAACAGCTTGATTATATAGAAGTAATACAAAAAGCATGTATTGAGGTAATTAGAAAAGATTTGAAAATGCAATCAAGATTATGTTTGACTTATAAATGGCAAATTTCCAAAGAATCCGGTAGCGGTATGTTTTCAACAAAACCACATAAACATAAATTTTCAAAAATTTATATAATAGATAAAAAAAAAGAAGATTTTTTATTTAATAAATTAAATGGTTTATGGAATAAAGGAAAACCATTAAAAAAAATGTTAAAGGACACAACTATTATTAATATGTTTCCCACATCGAAAAAAAAAAAGGTATTAATTGAATATATGGCTTTTGATTATTTTTTTTGCAGTATAAATGATGTTATTATTGATGAAATATTGGATGATTTGTTAAATGAATTATTTCCTCCTAAAAAAAAAGACGGTGAACCAGTCAAGGAAGAATTGAGTCCTGAAAAAAAGAAGATTAAAAAGATGAAAGATTTAAATACAAAAATAGAAAAAGAAACTTTAAAAAGAATTTCAATGAGAATTACCTCTTCAATAGATAAAAAATTTATGAAACAAATGCCAAATGAGGCAGAAGTTGATGAATTTATCGAAAAAAATGGAATAAAACCAAAATATATAAAAAAAAAAATTGGTGCATCACTGAATGATTTTTTACGAATTAATAAAGAAAGTTATGATAAAATGGCAACGATTTTGAAACCAAAAATTGCAGAATATATTAAATCACAAGGAGTACCATTTGGTGCCGATTTAGCTGCTAAACTCCTTTTTAATAAAGCATTCGAGTCCGCAGCAGGAAATATGGTAGAAACTATATTTTCCGGAGGGACCTTTCCAAATAAAGTCCCACCAGCATTATATACTGTTTTAGAAGACCAGGGTATAAAAATCGAAGAAGAGGAAAAAAATGATATAAAAAGGGTATTTGAAATAAAATATAAAATATGTCCACAGTTAAGTTTTTTGACAGAAAAGATAAAAAAATTAGATATAAAGGAATTAATGTCCCAGTTTGGCAATGAACTAGGTGAATCGGATGAACTTATTTATAATAGCATTTTTTCAACTTGTGATGAGAAAATAAAAAAACCAGAAAAAAAAGATACAATTTCTGATATTTGCAATCAATTTGCTATTTTAAAGCCATTCACTTTTGGTTTATCTACTTTAATAAACATAACTCATGTAAATAAAATGTTTAAAACAAGTAAAACAACAACGCAAACTAAAAATTTGATATGTGAGGATTTTTATGCTGCAATTGTTGAAGATATTTTAGTACCATTGAAAGAAAAAGTAGCCGAGAAATTCGAAGAACAATCTAACAAATGTAAAGAGCTACTTGACGAACCTGATGTACCTGACGACAAAAAAGGTGGTGCTGTTATTGGTCAGGGTACATTTGGTTGTGTTTTTAGACCACATATTAAATGTTCCAAAAAAAAGTTTAAAAAAGAACATGTTTCAAAGTTAGTTGTTGATAGGGAATGGCGAATACGTAGAGAAATAAAATTATCAGAAAAAATAAAATCTATACCCAATTATCAACATTTCTTCGCACCAATCGAAGAAATTTGCGATACAAACTTATCAAAAATTACCAAAGAAGACAAAAAAGGCTGTAAATTATTATATAAAAATAATGATAAATATGTAAAAAAAATAGCAAATATACGATTTATTGATGGACATGATGTGATTGAAACTTTAACAAAAAATGGTAACCAAAAAGATTATTTTATATACTTTTTAACAATGTATGAACAATTATTGGACTGTGTGCAATTATTAAATGATAAAAAAATTATTCACCACGATATAAAATTTAATAATATAATATACGATAAAAAACAGAACAGAACAATTCTTTTCGATTTTGGGTTATCGTTTGATCTTGAAAATATAATACAGTTGAAAAGATGTTTTTATATTGACTGGGCACCCGACTGGACTTTGTGGCCCATAGAAGTACATTATCTGGGTTTTGTTATCAATAACCGGAAAAAAATGTCTAGCGAAGAAATAAACTCATTTGCTACTGAATATTTGGATGAACATCGTGTTTTCATTAATTTAAAAAATATTGTTCCCAATGGTTTACTTCAAAAATATAAAAAAAAAACTATAAAAATGTTAAACTTTTATAATAATAAAAATTTAGATATTGTTGTGAGTTATATTATCAATTCTTATTGGGAAACGTGGAATTCATATTCGTTAAATATTATGTTTTACAGATTGTTAAATGTTATTAACATGTCTGGTTATTCTAATAATGTTTTTTTTCAAGAACTTGTAAAAATATTTAATGATAATATATCACCAATACCCACCGAACGAAACACTATAGAGGCTACGAAAGAAAAATTTAAAAATGTAAAAAAATTACTCTCACCTGAAATTTATAATAAGTTTTTTAAAAATATAAAAATTAATAAAATAAACATTATGAAAACTTTAAAAAATGATAAAAGTACTTGGAAAAAGCGATTTTAACGTTTCTTTGTTTTACGCTTGGAATTATGCTTCGCTTTCTTTGTTCTTTTCCCACCTTTCATTCTTTTTGCTCTTTTTGTTCTTTTTGCTCTTTTTGCTCCTTTTGCTCTTTTTGCTCTTTTTGCTCCTTTTGCTCTTTTTGCTCGCGTGGGTTTTTTATAAATTTTTTTAGCAGCAATTAAAATTGCGGCTAAAGTGGCATTTTTTGGAATTTTATTTTTCAATTGTTTCATCCAAACATTGACCATTTTATATATTATATATATTAAATTGAAATATACTTTTAATTTAAATTTAAAGTAATAAAAATATTTATATAAAAATGTTTAAAGATAAAAACGCGAACACAAGTTTTGAAAAAAAATACAAACCTAAAGAAAACAACAGATGGGAAAAAGTGAATGGTACAAGCAATGGTGGAAATGACCGTTTTGGTGGAAATGTTCAAAGATGTGAAAATGTTCGAAGAGGTTTTGGTGGAAATGTTCAAAGTGGTAATGTTAGAAGCGACCGTTTTACAAGCGACCGTTTTACAAGTGACCGTTTTACAAGTGACCGTTTTACAAGTGACCGTTTTAGTGAAGGTAAGGACAACCGTTCTAGCGAAAGCAGAAGCGGTCGTTTTAGTAGCGACCGTTTTGCAAGTGAAGACAGTCGTTTTAGTAATGAAGATAGCTTTGGTAGAGAACGTTCTGGTGACCGCTTTAGAGACCGGAGTGATAGGTTTGGTAGAAAAGGCGAGGATAGTCAATTTGGTGGGACTAAAAATAATAGATTTGGTAAAAATTATAAAGGTAAAATTCATAAATCAAGGTTTTCCAAAGGAGAGTTTGATGCTAAAATGGAGCAAAACCGAGGAGCTGTACAAAAGTCTACCTCTTTTGGAGCTATTATAAAAACTGAAAAAGTTAAAACAATTAAAACAAAAAAAATAAATAAAAATAAAAATAATGAATTTTTCGATCAGCAAGAAAAAATGAATGAAAGTCAAAAGGCTTTTATTTTAAATAGTTGTTATGAAAGCGATGAAGAAGTTGAAGTAATAAAGGATGAAGAAATTATTTCATTTTGAGTTTAATTCCGATATCTAATTTAACATAATATATCAATGGATGATTTTGAAATAGAAACATTTGAAGATGATGAATGGATTTCAAAATTATGTGAAAAAGAACTAAAACTAGAAAAATTTTATAAAAAAGATATAACTTTTATAACTTTAAATGTTATTTACATTGATTGCTATAAAAATATAATAAAAGT
>Ga0209279_10000571_pt1 | contig 23152 bp, 5 predicted proteins | sample CoawatmetaG00DNA_3_FD_187508 | JGI IMG/M metagenome (GOLD analysis project Ga0209279, IMG submission 187508) | Marine microbial communities from the West Antarctic Peninsula - Coastal water metaG006-DNA (SPAdes) (version 2) | ecosystem: Environmental > Aquatic > Marine > Coastal ... | reverse complement strand
AAGTCCAATTTATTGACCTCGATGATGACGGCGTAATTGATGATCCTGATATTTTTGAGCAAATTGTCGGCGAAGAAGATACAACTATTCTTACAAAAGACAAACTAATATTTCAAAAGAAATATACCACAACTGACGGAGTAGAAGACTTTAAGTATTTTGCAAACACAACTGCCGAAATAATAGTAATACAAAACGAAGCAGCTATCGTTCCGTACAGCACACGTTTAGAAGGACAAATTTTTTATCTAATTGACGAAGATATATTTAGAAAGCTTAATAAAGTACTAAACAACACTATAATTAACACTGATTATAAAGCATACTTCGGACGTGCTGATTTAAAGTTCCATTACATCCATGTTGCCGATAGTGGATACAGAATTGACCCAAGTGCAAGTAATATTATTGATACATATATCTTATCTAAGACTTACGATACTCAAGTAAAACAATATATCAGCGGAACAACTTTAATACAACCTAAGCCGCCGAGTAATGATGAATTGTTTAGAAGCTATGGCACAGCAATAAACAAAATAAAAAGTTTAAGTGACGAAGTAATTTATCATCCTGCAAAGTATAAAATCTTATTTGGCGATAAAGCTCCAGGTGATCTGCAAGTTAAGTTTAAGATTGTTAAAAATCCTAGTATGGTTATTAACGATAATGAACTTAAATCAGACATAATTGAAGCTATTAATAAGTTCTTTGATATTGAAAATTGGGACTTCGGAGAGACGTTTTACTTTCAAGAGCTTAGTGCCTATATTATAAATGGGCTGTCTCCTAAACTGGTAAGTATACTAATAGTACCGCGCCAAACTACACAATCGTTTGGTAGCCTATTTGAAATAAAAAGTGAGCCAGATGAAATATTTGCAAGTGCAGCTAAGGTGAGTGATATCGAAACAATTGATCAATTAACAGCAACTAATTTACAAGCTAGTGGAACAATAATTAATACTGTTGCGACTAGTATAACGTCAGGAATATCAAGCAGTGCATCGACACCTGCAACAACCACAACTGCAACAACTGCAACAACTACAACAACTACACCATCAACAGGCGGAGGCTATAGTTACTAATGGCTAAGAATGATCAGAACGAAAGCGCACTACCTGTTCCAGGACAGAATAATAAAATTACTGCAAGTGATTTTTTACCAAAGTTCTTTAGAACACAAGCAAATAAAAAGTTCTTACAAGGAACACTTGACCAACTTATACAACCCGGCGTTGCTGAAAAAGTAAATGGTTATTACGGTAGAAAAACAGCCAAAGCATACAAAACTACAGACAATTATGTCGATGACATAAGTGCTAACCGAACTAACTATCAGTTAGAGCCTGCGACAGTTATCAAAGACAATTATGATAATGTAACTTTTTATAAAGATTATAATGATTACATAGGACAACTTAGTAACTATGGCGCCACTACAGATAATCACAGTCGTTTAAACAGTCAAGAAACTTATGCGTGGAACCCAAATATCGACTGGGATAAGTTTGTAAACTTCCGAGAGTACTACTGGATGCCAAACGGTCCTATTAGTGTTCCTGTAAGAGGACAAAGCAGAGATATTGTTAGTACGTACACTGTTACTACAGAAGACCAAGGCGATAATATTGCTTATGTATTTAATGATGGTCTCGTCCGAAACCCTAGCTTAAAAATATTCCGTGGCCAAACATATCGTTTTGTTATTGATGCTATAAACCATCCAATGGCAATTGCACTTAGTAGAACGTTTACTCCTGGAATAACAGTTGACACTAATGTTAGTACACTGTATAATGACGGTATAACTATCTATGATGAAGAGGGTAATATTACAACCAGTAGTTATATTGAAAAAGGCACAATTGAATTTACTGTTCCTTCCAATGCTCCTGATGTACTGTATTATATCAGTAAAAATTCTGTTGATACGAGTAACTTTATTAAAGTTTACGATATTGAAGAAAATACATTCCTTAATGTCGCTGAAGAAATACTAGGTAAGAAAACTTACAAAAGTGCAAATGGTGTAGAATTATCCAACGGAATGAAAATTAAATTTCAAGGTGATGTATTACCTGCTACGTATGACACCAATGATTGGTATGTAGAAGGTGTTGGTGAAAAAATTAAATTAATTAAAGATCAAGATCTAATTATTCCAGCTGCATACAGCGAAATTAACCGCATAGCATTCGATGCTGATAACTTTGATACATTGCCTTTTAGTGACGCAACAGCATATGCAACTAATAAAGATTATATTGTTGTTAACCGTGCAACTCCAGATAGAAATGCATGGAGTCGGTACAATAGATGGTACCACAAAGATGTAATTTTAAAAAGTTTTGAACTTAATAATTTAGCAGGAGATGTAGATGAAACTTCTCGTGCAAAACGTCCTATTATAGAATTTGAAGCAGGATTAAAGTTACACAATTTTGGCGCATATGCTAAAACTGACGTTGACTTAGTTGACACATTCACGACTGATGTGTTTAGTACTATTGAAGGTGAAATAGGATATAACATTGACGGTATTAATCTTGCTGATAATATGCGTATTTTGTTTACAGCAGACACTGATACATTAGTGAACGGAAAAATATACCAAGTTAAATTTGTTAAAATTGGAAATAGCAGACAAATTAGTTTAATTGAAACTACTGATACATTGCCTATTGATCTTGAAACAGTATTAATTACACAAGGCTTAATAAATGCAGGTAAGAGTTATCACTACCATAATAATAAGTGGGCTACTGCACAAGAAAAGACAACACGTAATCAAGCTCCTACTTTTGAAGTATGCGACAAAAATGGTAACAGTTTCAGCAATGAAACATATTATGGTTCGACTACATTTAAAGGCACTAAGTTATTTTCATACAGTATCGGCGAAGGTATTGTAGATACTGAATTAGGATTTGCATTAGATTATAAGTCTATTAATAATTCAGGCGACATTGTTTTTGATTTTAATTTATTATCTGATACATTTACTTACCAGACAGATACTGATTTGTATACGCAGCATATTAAAAGCGGCTATTTAAAGAAATATAGTTCGCTTACTAAATTTAAGTATGTAAATGGATTTAGTGATATTCCTACTATTAGTAAGCAGTATGTTGTAAGAGAGTATTCTGCAACTAGCACCCAGATTAATAATTTTATAATTGACGTTTACAATAAATCAAGTAGTATTATTGACTTAAAATTAGTTGTAATTGTAAACAATAAATTACAATTAATTAATACTGATTACACAATTGATAAAACTAATAGTAATGCAGTTGTTATCTTTGTAAAAGACTTAGTAGCTACTGATGTTATTAAAATTAAGACAGATAGTAAAACTATTAAAAATTCCAATGGATATTACGAGTTTCCATATAACTTAGAACGTAATCCTTTAAACGATGATGTTAATCAATTTACATTAGGCGAAGTAGTTGACCATGTTGACAGTATGTTAGAAGACATTCCTAACTACACAGGTGTATTTCTTGGATCAAGTAACCTGCGTGATTTAGGTGATTTAGATCGCTACGGTAAACGCTTTGTTAAACATAGCGGCCCAATTAATTTGCCACTGTACCATGTAACTAATAAAGATTATAATATTGTAAAGGCATTAAAATATTCTAGAAAAGAGTATTCAAGATTTAAGAAAGTATTTTTAGACACTGCTGCTACATTAGGTTATGATGGTCCTATAAAAGGACACGTTGATCTTATATTAAAAACTGTTAATAGTGATAAATTAAAGTCGCAGCCTTTTTACTTCTCTGATATGCTTCCAGCTGGAGCAGCTAATAAACTAACATACACTATATTAGATAAGAGAACAACAGAATATCCGATTACCGCCGACTTTAACTTAACAGAGTTAAGTGCAAAAAGTGTAACTGTTTATTTAAACGGCGTACAATTAACGCACATTAAAGATTACAATTTTAATATTGCAGGGTATGTTTCAATTAATGCCGGACAGATAGAAACTGATTTAATTGAAATACACGAATACGATAGTACTGATGGTAGCTTCATTGCTCCTACTCCTAGTAAACTAGGATTGTTTCCTAAGTATTATCCTGAACTAACAATAGACGATACTGTGATTGCAGCAGAGCCAGAAACTACTGGTCCGTTTAAGCTATACGGCGAAGATAGTGCAACTGGTACTAGAGGTTGGTTCTATCCTGTGTACACTACTAAGAGTGCAGCAGGCACCGGCGCATTATCTAAGTCTTATACATTTGCAGGAATGAACAAACTGTTTTATATTCCTGCAACAGGTGCAACACTTGCTGGCATTGATGATATCGAAGTTATTGAATACCCAGTCGGCGTCGCATTTATCAGAGGCCATGACGGTAGCTATATTAAAGCGTATAAAGACTTTAGAGATGAATTATTATTAGAATTAGAAAAGAGAATCTTTAATAACATTAAAGCAGAATATTCAACTGATAGATTAGACGTTAATACATTTGTTGGCGGAGAATTTAGAACGAATGAATTTACTAAAACTGAAATTGACAATGCAATGCTTGGTGATTTTACGCAGTGGCTACAGCAAAACTTAAATAATCAAACTTACACGACTAATACGTTTTATAATAGAGAAAATAATTGGACATTTAACTACCAAGATACTACTTCGCCAGACGGTAACGTAAACTCGGGATACTGGAGAGGCATGTATGTTAGGGCATTTGATACTGATCGCCCGCATAGTCATCCTTGGGAAATGCTTGGTCTAACAACTAAGCCAAGTTGGTGGAATACAGTTTATGGTCCTGCACCTTATACAGGTGATAACTTAGTACTTTGGAGAGACTTAGAAAAGGGACGCATTGCTGATCCTAAAAACACTAGGATTGATCTTAACTATGCACGTACTGGATTAACTAGTTTTATCCCAGTTAACAGCCTCGGCAAATTACTATCACCACTAGATAGCAGATATGCAAAAGACTTCCAAGTGCAAAATGCTACACAAAACTTTAAATTTGGAGATTATGCTCCTGTTGAAAACGCATGGCGGAGAAGTTCTGAATATCCTTTTTCTGTACTAACAGCTATGCTATTAAACAAGCCTGCTAAAACAATGGGATTAGGGTTTGATGTTTCAAGAGTGTCTAAGAATTTAGCAAATCAGTGGGTAAACGTAGATACAAACGCACCTATTGTAATTAAGGATTTAACATTACCAAATACAGTTGAATCACTTGCACGAACTAACACAGCAGGATTAGTAAACTATATTTACAATCTTGTAGCAAGCGATATATTATCAGTTTACGATGGATACAAAACTAACCTTGCAGGAATTACTAATCAACTCGGTATTAAAATTGCAGGTTTTACAAGTAAGGAAAAGTTTAATTTAATACTTGATAGCAGGTCGCCGACACAGTCAATAACACAGGATGGTATATTTGTCCCACAAGAAAACTACCAAGTATTTTTAAATACAAGTAGTCCTATTGAACTAGCAATATACAGTGGTATTATTGTAGAACGTGTTGAACTAGGGTATATAGTAAGAGGATACAACTCAGAAAAACCATACTTTGAATATTATCCTGCACTACATGGATCGTCTACAAGTACTGTAACAGTTGGCGGAATATCTGAAAAAGTAATTGAATGGGATAGTAGTACTGCTTACATCTCCGGCGAAATAATATTAAATAATAATGCATATTATAGAGTTGTTACTTCATTTACTAGTGATAGAACATTTGACACTGATAATATAGTTAAGCTTCCTGCACTTCCTCTTACTGGTGGAAGAACAGCATCATTTAAGAAAAACTTTGATATCAATGCACTTACAAGAATTCAGTATGGTACACGACTTGACACAGTGCAAGAAGTTATTGACTTTATATTAGGTTATAATGTAAGACAAAAAGAAATTGGATTTAATTTTGAAAATGTTATTGCTGGAACTAACGAAGTTGAAAATTGGAATTACGCAGCAAAGCAGTTTTTATTCTGGACAACACAAGGATGGTCCGATAACTCGCTAATTGCATTAAGTCCTGCTGCAAACTTATTAGAATTCCAAAAAGACTATGTTATAGTTGATAATATTAAAGACGAGTTTTATGGATATAGTCTACTTAAAGCAGACGGACTATTCTTAGATTCAGAGTTTACCAGTTTATTAAGAGACCAAAACAGCTTTGGTCTCGAAACAGTTGGTACTGATGAAGGTCTATATCATGTGTCTTTACCGTTAATACAAAAAGAACACGTTGTATTAATAGACAATATTACTGACTTTAACGACACAATTTATAATCCAAGTACAGGTTACAGACAAGAACGAATCCGTGTAAATGGTTACAGATCAGATAACTGGAATGGCGGATTAAATATTCCGGGATTTGTTTATGACGATGCAAGCTTTACAGATTGGGCACAATGGAAAGATTACAAGATTGGTGATATTGTAAAGTACAAGCAGTATTACTATGTTGCAACAGTTAACGCAAATGGCACACAAAACTTTAATTCAGCTAACTGGTATAAGTTAAGCGAAAAACCTGAGTCACAGTTAATGACTAACTTTGATTACAAAATTACACAGTTTACAGACTTTTATGATTTAGATTCAGATAGCTTTGATACTGAGCAGCAAAAAATGGCGCAGCATTTGATAGGTTATCAGAAGCGCCAATATCTTGCTAACATTATTAATGATGATGTAAGTCAGTTTAAATTCTACAGAGGTGCAATTGCAGACAAAGGCACAATGAATGTGTTTACTAAATTGTTTGATGCATTGGGTAATACTGCCGACAATTTGGAATTCTACGAAGAATGGGCAATCCAAGTTGGCCGGTACGGCGCAATTGACGATGTGCAGCAAGTTGGATTTAATTTAATACAAAAAAATATCCAAGAGTCGCCCCAAGCAATTGAGCTTGTAACCACTCTGCCTGAAACTAACTATGATAAGATTTATAGAATTAAACCAAACAACGTATACGATCAGCCTGCAGGGTATACACACGCACCGTTTCCTACTAAATCACTAACTAATGAATTTATTAGAACCTCTGGGTATGCAAATGAAAATGATGTTGACTTTATTGTTGGCTCCTTGCAAGACCTTGCAGACGTTGATACTAATCAAATTAAATTAGGCGATACTATGTGGATAACTGACACGGACAATAAGAGTTGGTCAGTTATGCAACTAACACGAGGACTTGTAAATGCAATTAGCATAGAAACTGATATTTCTAATTTTGCAGCCAACGGATTAAATTTAGTAGAAATAACACTAGATAAATGGGCAGTAAGTTTATTTACAGTTGGTGACTATGTTAGTATCAGAGGAGCGCAACAGTATACTATTAACGGGTTATACGAAATTGATAATATTAATCTTAATAAGATACAACTAAGAGTTCCACTAAACAGCGGCATCCAAGCTGTTACTATTGAAGATAATATAAGTTTTGCAATGTCATTACTAAGAACTATAAGAGTAAGTGATACAGCAGGCATTAATGCAGCAACAAATCAGGATATATACGACAAACAGCGATTGTGGATTGACAATTATAAAGGCGATTGGGGTGTATTAGAAAATAATTCTGTATATTTAAATTCGCAAACAATTACAAATCCGTCAGATTACGACAGCACGGATCAAGGGTTTAGTGACAGTGTTGCCGTAACCGAAAGTAATACTAATGTTTTTGTATCAGCACCAAATGACTTAAACGGAAAAGTTTCAGTATACCGTAGAACACAAGAACAGTCTAATTTAATACTAGATCAAGAAATTATACTAGTCAATGATGACCTTTTTGTTAGTACAAATTCTGCCTTTGGCAAAAGTGTAGCAGTATCGCCAGACGGTGAATATCTTATTGTAGGTATTCCGAAAGCTAGTAATGTTAAAACTAATCTATCTTATAAAACAGATGCAAGTACAGGAGCATCTACGTTTGACTTTCAACCAGATGCATCGTATGTTAAGAATAATATTGTACGGTATCGAGAAAGTTTATGGTCAGCAAATAGAGAAGTGTTACCGCAGATTGCAAATCAGCCATTTAGTACATTTGACACATATGTTAATTTAGCATCCGCAGCAGATGCTGATAGTACAACATTAAATCTTTTAGTTGCAGGTGATCCGGGATTAGCAACTAACACAACAAGTCACATGTTAGTGCGGGCACCAAAAGATATGTATATTGGAACAACAGCCGGTGACACAATTAACTTATTTTGGAACCAGCGTAGTTTTACATTCCCAACATTAGATAACTATATTCCGTTTGAAGGGCTTATTCCAGAAATTACTGGAGCATTTTTAAGTCAAGATCATACTATTGTTGAAAAAATTGATCATGTAATGTTTGTTGAAACTTTTGTATCATTGCCAACAGTAGGCAGTATTGTAACAACTGACACTGGTAGTGCCGAAGTAGCATATGTAGGATCTCGCAGAGACAGTGCAGTTGTTTACCTTAAAAACACAAATGGTGTCTTTCCTATTACAGGTGAAATGTTTATTAATGAATTAGACTTTGTAGGATTTTATTCAGAAGCAGATACATATGCTACAAGTACAGCAATAGGCGGCTTCTGGATGATTAATACAGGATTTACTTATTCAAACAACAGTGTGTATTATGAACAAGGTCGAGGCTTAGTGTATGCTGATGTTAAACTACAAGGCTCAGTAAGAGCTATTAATAACTATTATAATATTCAAAACACAGTTGGCACAATTGGTACATATGTTACTAACAAAAATAATGTAAGCTATATTGAACAATTGTCATATCGAGGTGATCCGTCAGGTGCTGATGCACAAGACGGTGTTGAGAGAGATCTTCCAAGTAATAAATTTATAGTTAGAGTAGGAAAATTATTTAGTGATTATGTAGCGCAAGGTGAAGAACAGCAATTCCGTTTATACAATCTTGACAACAGAATTATTGATGTTGCAAGTGCAGGATTTACATATGATATTTTAAACAAATCACAAACTATTGTTGATCTATGGGACGGCTATATTGACTTTACATTAACAGAATTTGACTTTCAAGGATTTGCATTTGAGCCACAAATTGGAGATGTAATTGAAGATATTCAAATTCCAAGAGATGGTCAGGGCGGTTTAGCACTAACAACTATTAGCACAAGTACTGCTGAAGTTACATTTATAAAACGTAATTTTAACTCTGTAAGAGTTTACTTAAAAGTACTAACAGGTCCTTGGGTAGAACAATCCAACATAGGACGCTTCCAGCTTCGCAGAAAAGCAAATGTTGGTTTACGTGGAGCAGGCGATGCTGATCGTGCAATTGGTACTATAACTAATGTTAATAATAGCATAGTATTAGGAACATCAGAAGTTGGTAAGTTCTTAGTATTTGAACATTCTAGTAACTTTGACATTGTTGCTACTCCAAGGATTATTGATGAAGAATATTGGTTCTTTGATGAAACTACTGAGCAAGGTGTTGCCAGATTGTCTAATCCTCCGTACAGCTTAAACAAAGACTACACTCAAATTTATAATATACCTGCTGTAAAAACAGGAACAACTCCAACATTAGCAAATGAAGGTGCTGTTGCAATATATCGCAGATTGCCAGATGGTACATATAGAATACAACACACACTTATATCAGAATACAGGGCAGCAAACAGAAACTTTGGCTCTCAAGTTGCAATAGTACAAACTAATAATCGTTATACAATGTTAGTTGCTAGTGACAGTATTGTTAGTGCTAACGAAACTGATAGCACAGGTAGAAGAGTACACCCTGGATCAATTGAAGTGTTCCGTCATGGTACAACTGCATCTGATAGTTTCCAAGGCGATTATCAAATAAGAGCATACGCACTTGATGATATTGTAGTATTCAAAGATGATTATTATATTTGTCGTAAGGCAACAACAGCTTTGCAAAATGTTATTGTTGATCCAATTTACTGGGACAAAGTTAGCTGGCAGCATGGTAAAGATGCAAACTATCGTGGCACATTTGATAATACATATTCTTATGCAAAAGGAAATATTGTTGTACAAGATAATGCGTTATGGAAAGCAGCAACTAACATATCAGTAAGTGCAGCTATACCAAGTTCAACAAACAATTCTTGGACAAGCATTACTACAGATGTTGATTACTTAGGATACTTGCCAAACTTAACTGCAAACGCATTTTATAATGAATCAGTATTTGATCCTATTGAAAACATATTAGAGTTCAGTAAGAGTTTTGATATTAGTGACGATGCACAGGTTTTAGTTGTAACAAGTTTACAGCAGACTAGAACAGACAGTACAACAAACACAAAAATTGCAATTTATCGTGCAGTTGGTGAAAAATTCCAATTGGATCAAACAATCAATGCCCCTGATAATGTTACAGGTTGGGCAGATAACGTTTCATTAAATCCTGCAGGAACACAACTTGCTATAAGTTCAATGTTAAATGATACTGGTAAAGTTAATCAAGGCGTTGTTTATGTGTATACACAATCTGCAGGAACATTTAGTTTAACACAAACACTTACTCCTCCAAACAATGAAGAAAGTGAAGGCTTTGGCTTTGGACTATCATATGGCGCAGATAACTTAGTAGTGTCTAGCTTAAATGGTGATCAAACAATTCCAACAACGTTTGATGTTAAATTGTTTACAGATACTGAAGATACTGCAACTACCTTTGATTTTGAATTTACAAACTTTAGAAATATTAAACTTGACAAAGGTTCAGTATATGTTTACGAAAATATTAATAGTAACTTAATATATTCAGAGCAATTTATATATCCACTAACACAAACTACGTTTGGCGAAAACATTTATACTAACGGTAACCATGTGTATGTAGGACTTCCAGATCAGCTTGCTGGTGAAACAGATAATTTACCGGGCAACAAAGGCCAATTACTTGACTTTAGAAAAAATGCAACTACATTTGCATGGAGTGTAATTAACGAAGGTGTTACACCAGTAGACGTAGATAACATTAGGGGTATGTTCTTATACAACAAGCGCGAAAACCGTATTGTAAGTTATATTGATTATATTGATCCAGTGCAAGGTAAGATTGCTGGACCAGCTGACCAAGAAATTACATTTAAAACTCCATCAGATCCAGCAGTATATAATACAGGTAACAGTGCAGACAGCAATGTTGATGCTAATAGAGCATGGTGTGAAACACATGTTGGCCAAGTATGGTGGAATATTAGTACTGCTAAATTTACACATGCATATCAAGGCTCAACAACGTTCCAAAAAACTAATTGGAATAAACTTACTCCGGATGCAAGAATTGATATATTTGAATGGGTAGAAAGTAATGTTATTCCAAGTATTTGGGATAGTGTTGCTGACACACCTAATGGTACACCGGCTGGCATTAGCGGAACAAGCTTATTTGGTGACACTAGATATTCAACAAAAATAAATTATAATGAAACTAGTAAAACATTTAGCAACACATATTACTTTTGGGTAGTTAATAAAGTTACTGTTCCTGTAGTAGAAAACAGAAAATTAAGCATTATTGATATTGCAGCACTTATTGAAAATCCAAGAACACAAGGTTATCCGTTTATAAGCTTACTTTCAGATAGTAAGTTTATACTTAACAACTTTGATTCATTTATTAACAGCGATGATTTAGTGTTGAATATTAAATATTCAACTGGTGCTAAGAAAACACAGAACGTACACAGTCAGTACAAACTAATATCAGATGGATTAGATGTAAGTAAGCCTGATCCAGATATTGAACGTAAATGGTTTGATAGTTTAATTGGGTTTGACAGCAATAATAGAATTGTTCCAGACCCAACTATATCCGTTAAAAATCGTTATGGTGTACAAAATCGTCCAAGACAAAGTATGTTTGTTAATAGATTTGAAGCACTAAAACAAACTATTGAAAGAATAAATTTAAAGTTAGCTGAAAATCTTGTAGTTGACGAATATGATATTGCAAAATTGTCAACTAAAGATATTGCTCCTAGTTTAATTTCAAAGCAGTATGATTTAAAAATTGATACACTAGCAGATCTTACATATGTAAGCACAAATAAAATTACTCCTGCTGTGCTAACACCTATTATTACTAACGGCAGAATATCAAGAATTAATATTACTGATTCAGGCAGAGGTTATAAAGTAGCACCTAGTTTTACTATAAACGGCGAAGGTGCAAATGCTGAATTTTCTACTACTATTAATGCTTTAGGACAAATTGAATCAATTACAATTACTAGTGCAGGCAGCGGATATGACCAAACTACTACTATCACAGTTAGACCGTTTACTGTATTAGTTGTTGCAGACGAAAATGTTCAAAACAAATGGGCATTATACTCATGGAGTGGAACTGCTTGGTATAGAAGAAAACTACAAAGTTATAATGTAGACGTTTATTGGGATTATGTTGATTGGTATGCCCCTGGCTACAATCAGTTTTCAAATATTAACGACACAATCAAAGGTTCATATCAGTTGCCAAGCTTAGATAACACTATTGGTAACATTGTAAAGATTGAAACCGTTGGATCAGGCGGTTGGTTATTACTACATAAAATTGACGATCAGGATACTGAAGATTATACAATTAACTATAATACTATTGGTAGACAGAATGGCACAGTTCAATTTAAAGATACTTTGTACGATTATGGTAAAAACACTGTAGGCTTTGATAACCGTAGTTTCGACAGTAATTTTTATGATAATAATCCTAGTGTTGAATTGAGAATTATACTTGAAGCTATTAGGGATAATATTTTTGTAGGCAAGTTAGAAGTTGAATACAATCAGTTGTTTATGGCTGCATTACGATATGTAATGACAGAACAACAGTCAGTGGATTGGATGTTTAAAACTAGTTTTGTAAAAGCAAAGCACAATAGAGAAACATTAAACATACAAGACATAACATTTAATAATGATAATTTAGCAAGTTACCAAGAGTTTGTTGAAGAATTTAAACCTTATTCAACAAAAATAAGAGAATTTGTTAGTGAATACAATGCAATTGATCCTACAAATAGTAGTATTAGTGACTTTGATTTATCCCCAGCATATAATACTCTTACTAACACAATTGACCCAAGTACTGCAACTATTGTTGATGGCGTAATTAAAACTGAAAACTTAGATACTGCAAAATATCCTAGAAAAAATTGGAAAGATAACTTAGGTTTTCAAATTACTGAAGTTAAACTAGGTGGCAGCGGCACTGGATTTACATTTGAACCCACTGTTAAATTAATAGGTGGCGGCGGCACTGGCGCAACAGCAAAAGCATACTTAGGATATGGTAAAATTACTAAGATTAAAGTTACCAATCCAGGAACTGGTTACACTAGTTCTCCAACAGTTGTTATATCAGGCTCACAATTAGAGACCGGAACTGTAGCAACTGCTACTGCGGTATTAGGCAATGGAGTTGTAAGAAGTCCAAGCGTTAAAATTAAGTTCGACAGAAACAGCGGCAAGTTTACATTTAGCACATTAGCTAAGTCTGAAACATTTGCAGGAACAGGGTTTGAAACAAGATTCTTCCTAGCATGGCCAATGGACCGGGCTATGAAAAAAGTTAGCGTATATGTAGATAGTGTATTACAGTTACGTAGCAAGTATACTTTTACTAACATTGTAAATTTTGATAAAACATATACTAGGGAGCAAGGAAAAGTTATATTTGCAACTCCTCCTAAAGTAAATGCAGTTATAAGAGTAGACTATAATATTCCATTAAGTATGTTAGGAGCAGAAGATAGAGTTAATCTTGCATACAATCCAATTGCAGGAATGTACGGTAAAGACTTAGCACAGCTAATGACAGGTATCGATTACGGTGGAGTTGAAATACGTAGCTTTGATTTTGCAGGTCCTGCAGGATTTGACACAGACGGCTGGTATACAGATGCATGGGACGAATTTGATAGCACGTTTGAAGATGAAATTTTTACATTAGATGGATCAACAATAGCACTTCCATTATTAACTCCATTAGAGAATGGTGTTGTATATAATGTTTATTATAAAGACACTGGAGTTAATGCAAATCCAGTAAGAATTGACGCAGGCGATTATATAGCAGGCACTCCAGGAAGCTCTGCAACAAATGCTAATGCAACTATGTTGAGTATTACTGGTGACGGTACAACTAATATTATATATACAGATGACTTTAATCTAACAGCAAAAACAATGTCCGATGGTGATACAATCATTATTAGAAAAGCAACTAGCGATGGCGCAGCAACTCCTGATACTAACAGTTACGATACTGCACTTAGTGGCGGAGATCTAGCGTATGCAACTGCTAAGGGTCTTGCAGCAGAAGAAATTATTGTAGACGGTGACGGATTTGTTACTCCTACTACTTCAAGCGGTCCTGAAGAATTGATTCCAGGACAAGTACTTGACACATTAGATATTAAAGTATTTACGAGAGATAGTGCAGGCCAAGGTGTTATTAACAGTCAAAGCTATATTATGGATAGCACATTAACTTATAACTTAGGTGTTACTCCAAATAGTAGTGACGCAGTTATTATAAAAGTTGCTAATGTTATATTACCACAAACTGATTATACAATTAATTGGGCTGCAAACACTGTAACACTTAATACAGCAACAGTAGGAGCAGAGCTTAGTATTGTAGCAGTTGCACAAGGTACACAAAATATACTAGACTTTGGAAAGTTAACAGGCGACGGTTCAACAGTTCAATTTGAAACTACTGTTGATTGGGAATCTGGTGCAACTGTATATGCAAGTATTAACGGCATACAAAAAACAGTAGTAGCATTTAAGTCTGAAACAACTCCTAAGACAGCTATTAGGTTTGACGAAGTAGTTGCTTTAGATGCAGTAGTGAATTATACTGTATTTGCAGCTGATGCACAAATTAATTATAGTCAAATTACTAAAGATACGTTTACTGGTGACGCAGCAACAACAGCATTTACTTTAGCAAATGCTCCGTTATACGCCACACCAACCGAACATAATGTAATTGTTAAAGTAGATAATACTATTTTAAGTGCAGGATACAATATACAGTATATAATTCCTGAAAATAGCCAAAGGGAATTTCCATTAGAAATATTCCAAATGCCAGCAGGTAGTTTAGCTGTTGCAGATCTTAAGGTATTCTTAAACGGTCTTCCAATTACAACTCCGCTATTTTGGCGCTTTGAAGCTACAAACAGTGCTATTACACTAACAGACGAAGTAGGAGCACCAGGCGACTTACTAGAAATGTATGTGATTACAGATGGCGATTATAGATTAGATGGATCTACAATAACATTAGATACAGCACCAGATGCAGGAGCAGTAATTGAAGTAATTCAGTTTACTAACCACAACTTGCTAGGCCTTGAGCGTATGACTTATGATGTAGTCAACAGATCTACGCTACTTGAAACACAGGTTGATTATGTTACATACAATAGATTAACTGTTGGCGAAATTACTTTACGTAAACCTGCAATTGATGCACAATATGTATGGATAAGTGTAAACGGTGAGCTATTGACACCTAGTGTAGACTATTCTGTAACTGACGACAGGCTAAAAGTTCAATTAGTAAGAACACCAGCAGCTAATGATATTATAGAAGTTATTCACTTTACTTCTGCAGCAAGCACAGCTAAATTTGCATATAGACAGTTCAAAGATATGTTAAATAGGACACATTTTAAGCGTCTTGATACAGCAGCTACTAAACTAGCACAACCATTAAATTATTATGATTTAAGAATTGAATTAGATGATGGCACTGAATTAGCAGAACCAAACAAACAGCAAAACTTACCTGGCGTAATTTTTATTAATGGCGAGCGTATTGAGTATTTTGTAAAAGAAGTTAATACCTTACGCCAGTTACGTAGAGGCACATTAGGTACTGGGGTTAAGACAACTTACCCAGTTAGTACTAAAGTTTTTGATCAGAACATAAGTAAAACTGTTCCGTATAAAGATAAAACTCTAGCGTATAACGCTACAGCAGACGGTGTTACAAGTGTGTTCACAGTTGGGTATACAGTTGCATCAATCAACGAGATTGAAGTGTTTGTAGGCGGTACACGTATGCGTAAGACAGCATTAGATGTGTTTAACCCTGTAACAGCGTTAGATAGCCCAGAGGGTGATACTAGTGTTGTAGCAGACTTTACATTCGATGTAGATACTAATGCAATTACATTACTTGCTACACCAATAGAGAATGCAAAAGTATCAGTAATGAAAAAAGTAGGTCAAAGTTGGACTTCAAGTGGCACAACTTTGGGCAATACAGAAAATGGCATTGCAAGATTCTTACGTGCCGGAACATCTGAGCTACCTGAATAAATACAGTATAGGAAAAAATTAAATGAGCGATAACATGCAAGATACAAACGGAGTACTAGTTCAGGGACATATTAAGATATTTGACCCTGAATCACAAAAGGTATACATTGACAAGCGCAATGCAATTCATTATGAAAATATGAGTCTTGCACTTGCTGAAAGTTTGTCTAATGCAGGCGAAGGATTTATATACGATATGAGCTTTGGAAACGGCGGTACAAGCGTTGATCCAACAGGTATTATTACGTATCTAACACCTAATAGCACAGGAACAAACGCAAGTCTATACAATCAGACCTATACTAAGATTGTTGATGATAGAAGCGTAAACAATACTGATCCTGCAAGAAACAAGCTAGAAACTAGGCATGTTAGCGGAACAAACTATACTGATATTGTAGTAAGCTGTTTACTTGATTACGGCGAGCCTAACGGACAAGATGCATTTGATACTGCAAGCGCAACTGACAGTCCTTATGTGTTTGACGAATTAGGTCTACGTAGTTATAGTGCTGCTGGTACTGGACGACTAATTACACATGTTATTTTCCACCCAGTACAAAAGTCACTTAACAGATTAATCCAAATTGATTACACAGTGCGTGTACAAAGTTTGGCAGGGTAAGGAATAAACTATGCCATATACAATAAATTATACAGATACTGTTAATAAAGGTAGTATAACTGTTGCAGACAGTACACTTAACAATGAAACTACTTTAAGATTTCCTGGTCGTGGCACAACAGCATACGGTCAAGCAGTAAATGAAAACTTTTTACACTTATTAGAAAACTTTGCAAATACTACAGCACCGTTACGTCCAGTAGAAGGACAACTTTGGTATGACAGTACAGCAGGAGTAGATCAACTTAAAGTGTATGACGGAACTAACTGGGTAGCAAGCGGTGGACTTAAAAAAGCAAGTGCTGCTCCAGCAGTAGCAAACTCAAGCGCAGGCGACTTGTGGGTTAACACAGAAAGTCAGCAGCTATATTTGTTTACAGGTAGCGCCTGGGTACTAGTTGGACCGGATTTTAGTGATGGTCTACTAACAGGAGCACAAGCACAAGCAATTGTAGGTACAGATGATATAACATATAATGTACTTGCAATTAAAGTTGAAGATCAACCAGTAATTATTATTAGTAGTCAAAGCTTTATTCCAAAAGTATCTATTAAAGGATTTAGAACTGGTATTAATCCTGGTATGAACATTGCTGATGAAGCAATTGTAGGCGTACAAGCACTTAAATATTATGGAACTGCTGAAAAAGCAGAAGCATTAGTAGTTGGCGGCACATCAATTGCAGCAAGTAACTTTTTAAGAGGTAATGCTGCAAGTAGCACAGACTATCAATTAAGTGTTAAAAGCAATGACGGAATTAAAATTGGTACAGGCGGACAGCTAAGTTTAGGTATAGACGGCGAAACTGGAGTTATACAACATAACACAAGTGGATCAAGTATTGACGTTAGAATGCGTAACGGAAACTTAACGCCAACTGTTGTAAGTATTAATAGTGAAGGTAATGTTGGAATCAACAATAGTGCTCCTGAACAAGCAATTGATGTTAAAGGTAATATTAAAATATCTCCTAAAACAGGAGAAGCAGAAACAGGTGTGTTACAGCTTACTAGTACTATTAATTCAACATCAATTGGTACAGGTAGTATAATATCAACAGGCGGCTTAGGTATTGCACTTAATGCATACATTGGCGGAAACGTTGATATCGGCGGTGTACTACAAACTGGAAATGTTGCACCAGATGCTAACAGCACAAGAAATATTGGTACATCAATTAACAAATACGATCAAATACATGCTACAACATTCTTTGGAAATATACAAGGTAACGTAAGCGGTACAGTAAGCGGCAGAGCAGGTAGCTCAGACAGACTAGCAAGTGCTACAACGTTTGCACTAAGTGGCGATGTTGAACCAAATAGTTTTGAATTTGATGGACAAACAGGTGGCAGTACAAAAACCTTTGCTGTAAGTATTGCTAATAGTTTTATTAGTAACAAGACTGTTACTTACGATGCAGGTAATGCAGATGAATTACTATTAAATGTAACCACAGGAACAACTGGTGTTTACAAAATTACAAAACGTAACTTCTTAAAGACAATACCCCTTGTACCAGCAGGCGCAATGATGCCTTTTGGTGGAGTAGATTCTCCAACAGGTTGGCTACTATGTGATGGTAGTGAAATTGCTAAGTCTGATTACAACGAATTATGGTTAGCGATCTCGCATAACTTTAAAGATGCTAGTTTAGTTAGTGACAATGGCGTTGCTAAATTTACATTGCCAGACTTTAGAGGCAGATTTGCACTAGGTCTTGACAACATGGGCGGACCAAGCGCAAACAGAGTTGCAAATATTGCTGCTGATGCTATAGGCGGTAACGCAGGTGCAGAAACAACAGGTATTGGTACTTCTAACTTGCCAGAACACGAGCATGATTTTGAGGGAGCAAGTGGTACACAGTTTTATGGTGTTAGAGTTGGCGCTGGCGAACCAGTAGATGCAAACGCTATTTCACTTCCAATTGAATCTGGATTAGGTGGCACACAAGGTATTGCATCAAGCGGAGGCATTAAAACAGATGCAACCCTAGGAACACCATTAAATGTTATGAATCCTTTCTTAGCAGTTAACTATATTATATATACTGGAGTATAACATGAGCTATCAACTAAACAAAACAGACGGCACATTGCTACTAGATTTAATTGATGGACAAATTGACACAGCTAGTACAAATCTTACATTAGTTGGTAGGAATTATACGGGCTACGGTGAATCTTTTAACGAAAACTTTATTAAATTACTAGAAAATTTTAGTAATACTGCTGCACCTAGTAATCCACTAACTGGACAACTATGGTGGAACAGCACAGATCAAAGATTGCAAGTGTATGACGGATTAATTTGGAAATCAAGTGGTGGTCCAATTGTACAAAACACTCGACCACAGATGGTTGCTGGCGATCTATGGATTGATAACCTAAACAACCAAGTATATGCGTTCGACGGTACTGACTTAATGTTAATGGGTCCGCAATATACTAAAACACAACAAAAAAGTGGATTCGAAATTGGTAGTATACTTGACTCACAAAGTAGGTCACGTACAGTTGCAAATTTATATGTAGGCGGAACACTTACAGCGGTAATTAGTAGCATTGAATTTACCCCAATTTATGCACAACGAGTACTAGGATTAGTTACAGCAGCAAATCCAAATGGTATTATTAAAATTGGTATGAATATTGTTGATACTGCTAACTTTAAATACAGAGGTATTGCAGATTCTGCAAACGCACTTGTTACAGCAGGCGGCATAGTTAGAACTGCTGACAGTTTCCTTCCATCAACTGCAACAGGTATTACAACAGGTACACTAACAATTCAAAACTCAGGTGGTTTAACAATTGGACTATCACAAAATAACGTACAAAAAGTTGTTGGTCCACGTTTTTATATTGAAAACCAGCTTACAGATCACGATTTAAGCTTACGAGTTAAATCAAGCACATTTGGTGCTATTTCGGTAGACGCAATTTATGTAGATGCAAGTGCAGCTAAAGTTGGTATTTTTACAACTAACAGATTGCCAGCTTATACACTAGATGTTGAAGGCGATATACGCTGTACAGGTAATTTAATTGTTGAAGGCACTAGAGTTGCACTAGACGTACAAACACTAAGAGTCGAAGATAAGATTATTGAAATTGGTGTGATGAACGATAGTACTGAGCTTACAGATGCCCAGGCAGACGAATCAGGTATTAGTGTTAACAGTCTTAATGGTAGTAAAGATATAATTTGGAAAAATGCTACAAATGCATTTACTTCAAACGTAAACTTTGATTTGTTAGACACTGGTAAAACATATAAGATTGGAGGTGTAAACAAACTTACAGATACTAGCTTAGTAAATGTTACAAACGCACCAGACTTAGCTCAAATAGGCACACTTACTGTACTACAAGTTGATGAAATTAATGTTAATGGTAAGACCATTACTTCAACTAATGATATGGCATTTGTATCTACTGCTGGTATAGCAATTACAGGCGGTGGCGATATTAATGTTACTGATGCACAAAAAATTACAGGTGTAGGCAAAGCAGTTAGTGCTAAACAAGCAGTAATACTAGGAGCAGCAGAATCTACAGCAGGTACAGTTGCAACTAAAGCATACACAGATGAAGAAATTGCTACATCAGATCTTGCATTTAGTATGGATATTACTGGTATGGGAACAAGCACAGCATTACAAAATGCGCTTGCATCATATTTAGGTGATATGTATCCTGCTGCAACATTAAACAATCATAAAATTGCACGTATACACACAACATCATATGCTGGAGCAACAGTTGAAGGTGTGGATGTTGAAAGTGCTAAAAATGTAAGTTACATTGCTGTTGATAGTAATGGAACACAAAACGAATCAGTCGTACAAGACGTTGTGTTTGCTGCTGAAGGCGCAAGCGGTTCGGTTGTTCTTACACCGGGAAGAACTTTAATGGCATATAAATCGAATGGAACGGCATGGATTTATCAGTCAACTACGGCGTACTAAGAAAAACGATAAATAATATAATAGCACTAGGGGTTACATAATAATGGCATATGCAATAGATAGATACAATAACACACTGTTAACTACAGTGGAAGATGGTACAGTTGATCAAACAACTGACCTTAAATTCATCGGAAAAAACTACGCAGGTTACGGCGAAATACAAAATGAAAACTTTTTGTTCTTGCTGGAAAACTTTAGCGGAGCAAATCAACCAAGCAGACCAATTAGCGGTCAGGTCTGGTTTGATAGTGCAACAAGCAAATTAAAGTTTTATGATGGAACAAAATGGCGCACAACTGGTGGCGCTGAAATCGGCGCAACACAACCAACTGGTTTAGCTATTGGCGACTTTTGGTGGGATAGTGGCAATGATCAGCTATATGTATTCAACGGTACAAGTTTTGTACTTATAGGACCACAGAACGCAGGCGAAGGTGTAACCCAAATGCAAAGCCTCGAAGTTCTTGATACTACAAGTGCTACAAGAGGAATAATTGCTAGTGTTATTGAAGATGGAACAATTTTTGTTATAAGTCCAACACAGTTTGACTTAAAGTCAACTGAAACAGCATTAATTGGCCAAGGTTATGATAGAATTAATAAAGGTCTTACATTAAGAAATACTAAACTAGCAACAGCAGGTGTTACTAGTACAACTGATAGATTCCACGGCACAGCAACAAATGCTGATAAGCTAGGAGGAGTTGCAGCAGCAAACTATGTACAAACAGGTATAGGCAACACAGTCTTTACAAGTGCAGTTGAATTTCCAGATGCAGGTGCATTAATTGGTGATTCAAACGATCTACAATTAAAAATTGATTCAAACGGTTATGACGGCATAATTCAAAACGTTACGAACAGTGGCGCAATTAAACTAAAAGTTACTAGCGGTGCAGGCGTATTAACACACGTAGCTACAGTTACAGCAACTGGAATAGTTCCAGCAGCTGATAACACATTTACACTAGGTAGTGCAAGCGTAGGATTTTCAAATGTATATGCAACTGCATTTACAGGTGAAGCATCTAAAGCAACTACACTACGAGTAGGAAGTGACTTCCGAAGTGCTGATGCAAGTGCTACAAATAATACAATTGCTGTTAGAGATGCAACAGGCAACATTGCTGCAAACTTATTCCAAGGTACTGCAACACAAGCACGTTATGCTGACTTAGCAGAAAAATATACAACAGAAAAAGAATTACCAGCAGGCACAGCAGTTGCGGTATGCACCCATGAAGGTTACGAAGTAGAGCCAGCAGGCACAAGTAATCATTGTATTGGTGTTGTATCAACTGATCCAGCATATATGATGAACAGTGAAGCTGACGGACAATACATCGGCCTTAAAGGACGTCTTCCAGTAAGAGTTAAAGGACCTGTAAATAAAGGACAGGTGATTTATGCATGGGCAGATGGTGTATGCGGTACTGTTGCAACAACAGCAATGGTAGGAATTGCACTTGAAAGCAATGCCGAAGAAGATGAAAAGTTAGTCGAATGTGTATTGAAGGTATAATAAAAAATGGCAGATATAACAGCAGCACGAATTAACAATTTACAGTCTAGTATTTCACTTATACTAGGAACTGGGTCTGGCCAAGATGGTTACGGACAATCAGTAACTAGTGTACCTGTTAATAATACAGGCGATGTAGTTGAAGCAGCTGATATGAATGCAATTTATGCTGATATTCTTAAAGCAAGAGTACACCAAGTAGGCGCAGGCGACATTGGTATTGCCGAAGTTGTACAAAATCTTAATACAGTAGCAGAAACTACAAGTACATTTGTTAGTGATGCAGGTGTAACAACTGTCGATCCAGATGGATTTAAAAAGGGCGTACTAGACTTTGAAAGTTTAATGACGCAAGTACAAACTGATAAAGCAGTAATGCACCTCAGTCAGTCTGCATTAGAACCTGCAATAGCAAGTGCAAGATCTAGTAACTGGAACGGTTTAATTTATCATGAAGTAGCAGTTACATTTACATCTGCAAATACAAGAAGATTCTTTTTTAACACAGGCGGCGAACTTAGAATAAGCGCAAACAACACAGGTGCTAGTACTCCAAAAGGACTTGATTGGGCTGCATTATGTTCAGAAGTAGGAACTATTAAATTTAATGCAGAAACAACTACAGC
>Ga0209279_10000569_pt1 | contig 23169 bp, 33 predicted proteins | sample CoawatmetaG00DNA_3_FD_187508 | JGI IMG/M metagenome (GOLD analysis project Ga0209279, IMG submission 187508) | Marine microbial communities from the West Antarctic Peninsula - Coastal water metaG006-DNA (SPAdes) (version 2) | ecosystem: Environmental > Aquatic > Marine > Coastal ... | reverse complement strand
AAGGGAATCAAGTAGGGCTAGTGAGATTGTTGTTAGCCCAAGTGGATACAGCCAAAAGCAACTTAATAATCAAAGAAAAACAGCCGCAGTTTTGGATGTAAACAATACAGATTGGTAAAGGAATACACATGATCATAGGTGAAGAAAGCGTTAAGACTAAGGTTTTAGAGAAAGCTGTTGTTTCAAGCATTTTGGCAGGCGCTAGGCGGTTAAGTGAAAAGAATCGAGTGATAGCAATTGTTAACGAGGTCAGTTTATTACGTCACCATCGAGAGCTTGGGCATCAAACGCCATTTGAAACAGCGCGAAGTTTGAAAACAGAACGTCTTTTATTAAGTGAACATAGACGCTGGAACATGAGCAAAGGCTATATGAGTGTTGCCTTGGATTTGGATTTTTTATGAAAGATTACCTAGCTCCTGCAAAGGCCGTTAGCTCATTCTCAGAGGCGAAGCTAGAGGCATACATAAGTGCAGGCAATACCATTAAAAATTGCTCACATGGCGAATCAGGCGGTATGCCAGCCATGTACAAAGAGATGATTAGCAAAGCAGTGAGAAAAGCAAACAATAAAAGGAAAAATCAAGATGATTCATGAAAATAGTAGTGCCGCATACGCAACGATTCAAGACCTAATTTTAACGCACCAGTTTGAGTTTTTGAAAATTGTTAAAGAAAACCCAGAGTCTACTGCGCGTGAAATCGAATTGTTGAGCAATGGCATACCAGCACCTTGGAAAAGATTGCCAGAGCTAAGGTTCAAGGGTTTTGTCAGCAACCCGTACAAACGCCCATGCAAAGTCACAGGTAAGAAAGCAATGGTTTGGGCAGCAGCATGAATCCTTTAACACTTGATGAATGCAAAGACGTTATTAAACGCTATGAAAGTGGTCAGCCAACTTGGGCTATTTGTGCTGAGTTAAAGGTTAGCTCTGGGCATATTAAAGCCATTAGGCACTGCAAGCGTTACCACTATCCGTTAACTGATTACCTATCCATTTTTGACAAACTCTCAAGAGATAAGCCGATTGATGAAAAGCCTTGCTCTTGGGACATTCGATTAAGCATGAGATTGGCTAAATTACCAATAAGTGAATGGGCAAAAGCTATATGAGTGAAGTGATTTTTAGCGTGGATAATAAAAACGTATCGGGCATGATTTCGAAGATATGCGCCATGATCAACAAAGGTCTTTTCAAAGGCCCAGTTGAGGTGGTGTTAAGGCGAACCAAGAGAACTGATCCTCAGAACCGAAAACTTCAACCAATGATAAGGGATATTAAAACCCAAGTTGAATGGATGAATTTAACCAATGAGAAAAGCTGGCGGGAATTCTTTTGCGGCATTATCAAAGGTCAAAAGCCAGCAATAACGCCAGAAGGTAATGTCATAATGATTGGCGTTTCATCTACTGAGTTAAGTGTTGAGCAGATGAGTGAGTGTATTGAGTATATGTATCATTTTGGCAGTGAGAGACAGGTTAAATGGAGTGAGCCAAGCCTGCAATTATATTCAGAATACAAAGAGAGCGCAGCTTAAACGTGATCTCAGAATCGGCTAGGTCAGAAGCAATGTTGATGCTTTTAAATGGTCAGCCGTATGTTGAGATCGAGCGCGTTACTGGGATAAAGAACGTCACCATTAGAAGCTGGAATATGAAGCGGTTAAAAGGCATCACAAGCCTCACAGAGATTCGCCAAAGCTGCCGCCATGATAGCGGAGCCATGTATGAATTGGCTGAGATTAATCAAGGCTGGGACACAGCAATGGCCCTTGATTTATTGCGTTATAAATTTACAGATTTTCCCAGATATTTTGAGAAGAAAGAATGAAAAAGGCAGAGCGTTTGTATCTTGGTGATGTGGCAAGTATGGGGTGCGTTGTTTGTAGAAATTGCGAATGGGGAGAAAGCCCAGCCGAGATACATCATATTAGAAACGGGCAAGGCATGAGCCAACGCGCCAGCAACTATGAAGTGATTCCGCTATGCCCAGCACATCACAGAACAGGCGGTTATGGCATTGCATTACATGCAGGCCAAGAGGAGTGGGAGGCGGCTTGGGGAACAGAAAGAACACTATTAGATCAAACCATTGATGATGTTAAATCACTCAGGGGGCAGATCATTGGGCGTTAGCAAAGCAGAGGAACATCTAGCCTTGCAGATACGAGCCGTAAAGCTGCCAGAACCAGTGCGTGAGCATCGTTTCCATGAGACTAGGAAATGGCGGTTTGACTTTGCATATCCAGAGCATTTATTGGCTATAGAGGTTGAGGGTGGGGTATGGTCGGGAGGTAGGCATACAAGGGGTTCTGGCTTCACTAATGACTGTGAAAAATACAACGCAGCCTTAATGAATGGGTGGCGGGTTTATCGCTGTACACCCGACATGATTAAGAAGGGAATTGTTGTGGCAGATTTATCAATTTTATTGGGGACATTATGACAGGTAGACCGCTATTTGATGTGAATTGGGATCAAGTGGATGAGTTATGTGCAATTCAGTGTACAGGTGAAGAGATTGCAGGAGTATTAGGCTGTGATTACGACACCTTAGCAACTGCTTGTAAACGTGAAAAACATCTATCTTTTTCGGACTATTTCAAGCAAAAGGCCAGCAGTGGCAAGATGAGCTTGAGGCGCACCCAATATACAACCGCTATGGAGGGTAATCCTACAATGCTTGTTTGGCTAGGTAAAAACTGGCTAGGGCAAACAGACAAGATGGAAACAGCAATCACTCAGCTTCCACCTATCGAGATTGAGTTGTATGCGGCTGAGTAAACCTCAGAGCGAAGTGTTTCGTGATGATACTCGCTTTAGAGTCATGGTTGCAGGCAGACGCTTTGGAAAGACTCATTTGGCTATTGTTGAATTAGTGCGCCAAGCCTTGCTAGATAACAAAAGACATTGCTGGTATGTGGCTCCAACCTATAAAGCCGCAAAGCAGATTGCTTGGGAATTACTAAAAGAATTCTTGCCTTTGGAGTACATCGACAAACGTAACGAGAGTGAGCTATCAATTAGGCTGCTTAATGGCTCTATGATCTCGCTCAAGGGTGCTGATAACCCAGACTCATTGCGTGGCGTTGGTTTGAACTTCATTGTGCTTGATGAGTTTGCTGACATGAAAAATACGGCATGGACTGAGGTATTAAGGCCAACACTATCTGACAAAGGCGGTTCTGCTTTATTCATTGGATCACCCAAAGGCCGCAATCACTTCTATGACCTTTGGACTGATGGGGTAGATGGGCGTGAGGAATGGACTAGCTTTCAGTTCACTACCCTTGATGGAGGAAACGTCCCTGAGAAAGAGATTGAGTCAGCAAAGCGTGATCTTGATGAACGCACATTCAATCAGGAGTATATGGCCCAGTTTGTTAACTACTCAGGGATCATCTATTACAACTTTGAACGAGAGCAATCAGTGAAGAAATCAGAAGCGCACTCGCTCATGCCGTTACACATTGGAGTTGACTTCAACATTAACCCAATGTCAGCCGTGGTGTTTATCAGAGACAAGAATGACCTTCATGCCGTGGATGAGATTGTCATACATGGATCAAATACAGATGAAATGGCAGATGAGATTCACCACAGATACCCAAATAGACCGATCACTATTTACCCTGATCCAGCAGCGAGGCAACGCAAGACAAGCGCAGGCGGCAAGACTGATTTATCCATACTAGAAAACGCAGGCTTTACAGTCAAAGTTAGGCCAGCCCATACGCCAATCAGGGACAGGATAAACGCAGTCAACAGCCGACTAAAAAACAAAGCAGGGGAGCGACACTTAATCGTTGATCCAAAATGCAAACACGTTATTAAGGGGCTTGAGAGACACACCTACAAGGAAGGAACCTCTCAGCCTGATAAAGATTCGGGGTTCGATCACATGAATGACGCTCTTGGTTATTGTGTGGATTATCTATTTCCAGTGCGTAAAGAAAGCACACAAAGGCAGCCAACTAGGTGGACATAATGGACAGCATCACAAAAACGCATGACGTATATAATTTGAACGCCCCAAAATGGGAGTTCTTTTTGCGTTCCTACATGGGTGGCAATGACTACAGAGATGGTAATTACCTACTCAAATACATACTTGAAGATAAAAATGAATATCAAAAGCGTATTGACCTCACGCCACTGGATAACCACTGCAAGAATGTCATTAACATTTACTCATCATTTATCTGGCGTTTGCCTCCCACTCGTAACTTCGGGAACTTGGTAGAAGATCAAGCCCTTAATTCGTTTCTTAAAGATGCTGATATGGACGGCAGAAGCCTTAACGCGTTCATGAGTGAGGCTCAGATGTGGTCAGGCGTTTATGGTCATGTTTGGTTAATAATGGATAAGCCTACTGTAATTGCTAACACTCGCGCTGATGAATTAGCTCAACAGGTTCGGCCTTATCTTACGTTGATTACCCCAGAGAATGTGTTTGATTGGAACTATGAGCGTTCTGCCAATGGACGTTATGAGCTAACCATGCTCAAGGTCAGAGAGTGGGTAGACGATGATCGCGCTTTCTATCGCATTTGGGAAAAAGACAGCATCAAAGGCTACGAAGTTATTGGTGAAGAGGCCAAGCTAACTGAGAAGATGGACAACCCATTAGGGGTAATTCCAGCCGTTTGTTTATATGGCAATCGCTCACCTATTCGTGGGATCGGACACTCTGATATAACCGATGTGGCTTATATGCAAAGGGCAATATACAACGAGCTATCAGAGATCGAGCAGTTAATCCGTATAAGCAACCATCCTAGCCTAGTGAAGTCGGTTGACACAGATGCAGGGGCAGGCGCAGGCAGCGTGATTGAAGTCTCAGATACCGATTCTATCAGGCCTTATTTACTCCAACCCAGTGGAGGCAATTTGGATGCAATACGGGCGAGCATTACAGACAAAGTTGAAGCGATTAACAGAATGACGCACATGGGCGCAGTAAGGGCGACAGATGCCCAAACTAAGTCAGGCGTTGCTCTACAAACTGAGTTCCAATTACTTAACGCTAAGCTGTCTGAAAAGGCTGATCTATTAGAGTTGGCAGAGGAACAGTTATGGAATTTGTTCGCTATGTGGCAGGGCATAACGTCAGAGATTACGATTGATTACCCTGATACGTTTGATCTGCGCGATTACGGCACTGAGCTTGAGTTTTTACAACGGGCCAAGGCTTCTGGCGTTAACAGCCCAAGGTTTAATAAAGGCGTTGATAAAGCCATTGCTGAGTTAGTTTTAAGTGATGAAGATTTAGCTCAAGCAACAAAGGAAATTGATGCAGCTAGAACATTGGGTGAGTTTACTGAACCAAATTTAGCCTTGGTTAGTAACCTATGAGTCAAGCGGCTATCGCTCACGCCAATAACCTAACGGCCCTTGCTCAGTCACATGGGAGGCTTATTGATGAGGCTTTGATGAGTCTTGAGCTTGAGGTGGCTAAGTTGATTGATGGACTACCTACCCAAGCAGGCGCGTTGAATGACCTGTCAGCCGCTATTGATATACGCAGGGGTTTGCGTGAGGCAATCGAGGCCGAGTTACTTGTGCCTTATAACGACATAGTTGATTCACTGGATGAGGTGGTCGCAGGGGTAGCTAGCCAATATCAATCACAGCTAGTGGGCGGCATATTACCCAGTGGTCAGGCTTCGGTGATTGCTGAATTAAAGCGGCTCACGTTCAGTGGATTTGAGGACATTGCCAGCGCACATTTAGACACTATGGCGCGGTTTGTTTATCAATCAACGCTAGTGGGTGAATCGTCAACTGATCTAGTTCAGCGTATTAGGCACTCGATTAATGGGGTTTATATTCGCGCCAATTCAGATGAGATCAATGACCTTGTTGAGTTTGTGAGGGATAACAAAGACGATCCAGCCAAGGCCGAGGCAGTTGATCAAGCAATTAGTAGACTGCAAAGGGAGTACGCTTCTGATAGAGCAGGCAACAACTTAAAGAAATATGTTGGTGTTTATTCTCATGATTCGCTGATGCAGTTTAGCGCAAACATAAACTTCTCAGTTGCAAAGGAATTAGGCGCAGATAAATGGGTTTACTTTGGCGCACTGGTTGAGGATAGCCGTAAGTTTTGTCAGAAGTACAAAGACAAGGTTCTAACCACTGAACAGATCAATGACATTTGGGCTAATGAGTCTTGGGCTGGAAAGTCAGCAGGAAACCCATTCATCGTGCGCGGTGGCTATCGCTGCCAGCACCATTTTAGAGCGACATTTGATGACTGATATTGACTTAGATGATCCAGAAATGGCGGCAAGATATAACGAGGCGGTGAATGATTACACTGATTTATTCGGTGAACACCCGCCAACACTTGAAGCCCCAATACACTGGGATAGCCTTGAGTGGCTTGAATTAGTAGAAGATTGCATTTCAGATGGAGTGCCTATGGATTTTAAACAGGGGAGTATTTTATGAGTGAATCAGCGGAAGTATTAGTTGAAGCAGTTGAAGTGGAAAAAACATTAACTCAGGCTGAAGTAGACAAGATTGTCGCAGATCGTGTGGGCCGTGAGCGCAGGAAGTTTGAAAAGAAATACGATGGGGTCGATGTTGACCAATTCCAAAAGTGGCAGGAGCAACAAGCCAATGCAGAAGAAGAACAAGCCAAAGCTAAAGGTGAGTTTGAAAAAGTCATCAAGCTACAAGCCGAAAAGAAAGACGCGGAAATAGCAAGGCTGAGTAAATTAGTCACTAATAACGAGGTTGATGGGGCGTTGTTAAGGGCCGCAGAATCAGGAAGCGCAATAGCTCCTACTCAAGTCACTGAGCTATTAAAAGGCAAAGTGAGATTAAACAATGAAGGTCGGGCCGAAGTGCTGGATAACGATGGAACAACGCTATATGGTGACACTGGTGAACCATTAACAGTTAAGCAGTTAGTTAATGAATTCCTTACAATAAACCCGCATTTTGTCAAAGCCTCTTCTGGTGGCACTGGCTCAAGTGGGAATGTTGGTGGCAATACACAGAAGCCTAAATCTGTGGGTGATATGAGCAGCAATGAATACGCTGAACATAGAAAAATGATAGGTCGCGGCAATAATGTCGGTGGCTACATCAAACCCATTTCGTAAGGTTTTCTGTTTAAGTTGCCTTGCGTTTGTTTTTAAATAACGTGAGGCACTTCCCATGGCAGCATCAACCACAGCAACACTTGACGATCTCTTTGCTAATATTATTCAAGAAGCTATTTTTACGGCTCAACAGCGTTCTCTTGTTCGCAATTTTGTTTCTATCTATGACATTTCTGCTCAGTCTGGAAAGACTGTTCAAGTACCAATCTACCCAGAAGTTGCAGCCGCAGCACTAACCGAAGGAACTGATCTTTCATCCACAGCCGTTAGCACTAGCTCAAAGACAATTACTGTTGCAGAAGTTGGCGTTCAAGCGGTATTGACTGACCTTGCTGCACAAGCTGCCGCAGGTGATGTTGCTGGCGACTTGGGCCGAGTTCTAGGTGAAGCCGTAGCTAAGAAAATGGATCAAGACCTAATCGCTTTATTCACTGGATTCTCTCAAGGATTTGGTTCAGCAGGCGGTGAGCTAACTGTTGCTGACTTCTTTAAAGCGGCTGCAACATTAAGTGCCAATGGCGCAAGCGGTCAAGCGTCTGCCATTATCCATCCTTTCCAAGCCTATGCGCTTAAAGCCAACATGACTAACACCTTTGTTAATCCAAATGGCGGTGACTTGCAGAACGAAGCTATGCGCACTGGCTATGTCGGTCAGTTAGCTGGCATCAACGTCTATGAATCTTCAAACATTGCAGTTGATAGTTCAGACGATGCCATTGGCGCAGTGTTCGTACCTTCTGCATTAGGTCTAGCCGTATGCTGGGATGTCAAAATCGAGCCGCAGCGTGATGCGTCTATCCGTGGATTTGAGTTGAACGCCACAGCCTGTTATGGCGTTGGTGAGTTAGTCGACTTGAATGGCGTTAAGTTAACTGCTGACGCTGCACTGTAGGACTGAGCTATGGCTATGAGTGCTGACAGTGATTTGTCAGCCATTCTCCCCGACATTCTAAGCCTTGGGATCAGCAATTTTGCTGGCGAACACTCCAAAGCAAAGGCTGATCTTGAGCGTAGATTACGCAGAGATTGGTGGCCTAATAAGGTCTTGTCGGGCGAGCTTAAACCTGCCCTATTGACTGAATCTCAGTTCACCAAGGCTGCGGCCTATTTGGTTCTGTGGAAGTACGCAATACCGATGCTTGCAACTTGGGATGAGAACGATCGTTTTTATAAGATGATCAGTTTCTACAAGAGCCGATATGAGGAAGAGTGGGATGAGGTTTTAAGGGATGGGGTTGAATATGACGATGATGAAGATTCCACTGTGGAACTATCTGAAAAGCTCCCTATCCACTTTGGCAGGCTGACCCGATGAATATCAGCACTTCCATTAATACGTCTGCGGTTATGGCGGCAATTAAAAAGGCCAGACCATCTCCCAAGGAAACTGAACGCGCTCTTGGTAGAGCCGCAACAGGGCATATCTTGGATATGTTAAAGCGTGTTGATGGGGGTGTTGGTCTTAATGGAAGGTTTAAGGCTTATCACCCAAAGTACGCAGAGTACCGAGCAAAAAAGGGGCGCGGAACAAGTGCCGTTAATTTGCAGTTTACTGGAAAAATGCTGGCTGATGTGACCTTGAAAAAGAGTTCACCCACTCAAGCGGTCATTGGATTCTCAAAAGAAATTGAGAGAAGAAAAGCAGTAAGTAATCAGAAAAAGCGTCCGTGGTTTGGTGTGACTGACAGTGAAGAGAATCAAATTGTTTCAAGGTTTAAGCGAGAGATTTTCCGATGAGTACCAGAGAAAGTATCGCAGCCAACATTGTCACAATTTTAGGCAATATGAGCAGCCCAGCGTTAAAGAAGATTACGCGTGAGCCTTTTGATTATGAGCGTTTATCAAATGCCCAGTTCCCTGCGGTGTTTGTTCAAGGTGCTGATGAGTCGCGGGAAGATGTGACAATAATCGGATCAAGAGAATCGACTATTAATTATAGGATTGTTGGCTTTGTAAAAGGGGCCAGCATTGACACATTACGGAACGCATTAATCGAAGGTATTGAAAATGCGCTTGATGTTGATCGCACTAGAGGCGGTTATGCAAAAGACACTCAGGTTACAGCCGTAGATACCGATCAAGGCGCAATTGATCCTATCGGTGGTATCACCATGACCATACAAGTCAGGTATCAATACATGCGAGGTTCTAGCTAATGAAAATGTATAGAGATAAATCAACTGTGATTGTTCACCCGTCACAGATTGAAAATATGAAAGTTCGTGGATGGAGCGATAAAGCCCCAACTGCAAAACCTAAGAAAGCAACTAAAAAGGAGGCCGATTAATGGCTACGCACAACAGTTCAGAAGGCATTATTAAAATCGGCTCCGACACTTTAGGAGAGCTTCGTTCGTACAGTATTAGTCAAACGTCAGGAACGATAGAAACCACCACTTTAGCTGATGCGGCTAAAACCTATACGGCTGGACAGACCTCTTTCTCTGGTTCTGCGGAAGCGTATTGGGATGAAGCAGATGCGGCTCAAACGGCTATCACTGTGGGCAGTTCCTTGACCATTTCATTTTATGTTGAGGGAGCGGCAAGTGCTGATAAGTTTTATACAGGAACAGTAATAGTGACTGAGGTTGGTATTAGTGCCGCCACTGATGGAATCGTTGAAACGTCTTTCAGCTTTACTGGTGTTGGCGCGTTAACTCTATCCACTGTGTCATAAAAGTTTAACGGCTAGGTCTTATGACTGAAAGGCGTTTTCCCCGATGCGCTTGCCGTTAATTTAGTCGGGGGACTAATTGGGGAATTATTATGAGTACCATTTTAGAAGCAGCAAAAGTTCACTTTTCGGATCGAATGTCGGGTGATCTTAAATCCGTTAATGTTCCTGAGTGGGGAACTAAAGTGTATTTCAAGTCCAGCATGAACTTCAAAGATCAAGGGGCCGTACTTCGGCTACACGGGGACAATAAACCAGCAGAAGCGGTGATTATGACTTTGATCCTAAAGGCTATGGATAAGAACGGAGTGAAGTTATTCACGCGCTCCAACATGACTGAAATGATGCTCACTGTTGATCCAGAAGTTGTAAGCCGAATAGTCACAGAAATGAGTGACGATGATCAGCCCACTGTGGAGGATGCAGTAAAAAACTAAAAGAGGATCATGATTTACGTTTCGCCATGCAACTAGCGGAACACCTTCACAAGACGCTGGGGGAAATCATGAACCTAGATACCGATGAGATACTACTTTGGGCAGCTTTTTTGGAGATGAAGAATGGCAAGTGAAAATCTAAATATCGTCATTAAAGCTGTTGATAAAACTAAGCGGTCTTTTCGGGCCGTTACTATGGGCCTAAACGCCATAAAGAAAGTCGCTTTTTCAATGCAGACTGCGCTCATTGCTTTGGGTGTGGCTGGCTTTGGATTCCTAATTAAAAAGTCTCTTGAATCCACTGATGCACTAGGCAAAATGGCTGACAAGATCGGCATAGGAACGGCTGAGTTAGGCGGTCTAAGACACGCGGCAGAACTGACAGGCATTGCGTCCAATACCTTAGACATGGGCCTACAGCGCATGGTTAGGCGTATCTCAGAAGCAGCCGCAGGATCAGGCGAAGCTAAAGCCGCATTGATCGAGCTTGGACTATCGGCTGACGCTCTTAATAAGCTGGCTCCTGATCAACAATTCAAAGCGATTGCAGATGCAATGGCGGGTGTGACTCAGCAGGGCGAGAAAGTGCGTCTAGCTATGCGCCTATTTGACTCTGAGGGTGTTGCACTTGTTAACACGCTAAAGGGTGGCAGCGCAGCCATTATTGAGATGGAGCAAGAGGCAGAGCGTCTAGGTTTTAGATTTGAAAGAGGATTAGTCAAAGGAGTCGAAAAGGCCAATGATTCGATCACTGTATTAAGTAATTATGTCACGAATGTATTTAACCGAGCCGTAGCGCAACTAGCTCCTGCGATAGAGTCAGTCACTAAGGGCCTGATGGGATGGATTGAGTTAAAGGTAAGTGGCGCAGGCGGCCCAGCTAAGTTAGCTATAAGCATTGCTGACTCAGTATTAGGTGCTTCTGAAACAGTTTTAACGGCCTTTAGAGGAATGACTCAAGGCATATTTGATTTTGTTAATTTTAGTGGCGCAGCTTTAGAAAATTTTCATAGGTTCCTTGGGGACACAGATTTTAAAGCTAATGCGATTCCTTTCACTGGCGAATCTTTTGATAACGGAATTAATAATATTGCAGAGATGAGGATGCAATTGCAATTCCTTGCGGAAGAGGCAAAAGGAGCAAGAGCACCTATTGACGCTGTTGATATAACCAGCAAAGACATGAGCTTGGTTGACCTTACAGCAATGACCAATAGCCAATTAATTGACTTGCAAGATGGTTATCAATCTATGGCAGAGGGAAAGGCTTTTGAGCATCAAAGAAAGATGAATGAGCTAACTCATCAATATTTATCCAAACAATCAGCCATGCAGAAATTAGCTCAACAAAAAGATTTCGGCGATCTAAAAGAGGAAGGAAGAGAAACTCTAGGGGCATTAAGTGGACATTACAAAGCAGCCTTTGATATGAATAAGTCATTTGCTCTTAAAGATGCGCTGATTAACACCTACAAAGCCGTTTCTACAGCCTTGGCTTCTGCGCCTTTTCCCATCAATATCGGCCTTGGTGCTTTGGCTTTAGCTAACGGCATGATGCAAGTTCAAAGCATACGCGCAACCCAGTTCCGTGAGAAGGGCGGCCCAATGAGTGCGGGTAGCCCGTACATCGTAGGAGAGCGCGGGCCAGAGCTTATTGTGCCAAATCAAGCAGCTAATGTGGTTCCTAATAATCAATTAGGCGGTGGCAATTACACCATCAATATCTCTGCAAATGATACGGAGGGCTTCGATGAATTGCTCACCAAGAGGCGTGGAACACTGATGAGCCTAATCAATCAATCTCTCAATGAAAACGGGAGGCCAGCCCTAGCATGAGTTATCCAACCAGCCCAGCCTTTAACGGCATCAATCTACAATCTGACAGCCCTAGCCTAATGAGCAGTGCAGTCAATGGGCGTATGCAAAGCAGAAAAATTGGCGGTCAAAAGTGGGCCTTCACTGCGTCTTATGCGCCTATGACACGCGCTCAATTTAACCCTGTATTTGCCTTTGTTGTATCCCAACAAGGTAGTCATGGAGTCTTCACGATTGTACCCACAGCAATAAGCAGCACAAGCGGCACAGCAAGCGGCACAGTGAGCACTTCTGCAACGGCTAAAGGGTTAGCCTCGGTTACAGTATCGGGCCTTACAGGGGTTTTAAAGGCGGGTGACGTTATTAAGTTCGCAGGCCATGACAAGGTTTATATGCTCACGGCTGACAGAAGTGGCAATGGTGCAATGTTAATCACGCCTCCATTAGTTGAGGCCGTAGGAACGGAGACAGTCACCTATGATGATGTGCCATTTACTGTACGCCTAGCCAATGATGTGCAGAGTTATAAATTAGGTGCGGGAATGTTCTTTACTTATGAGGTTGATTTAGTCGAGGCACTTTCATGAGCAGAGGTATTCATTCTGATGTGATCACTGAGCTTGCTAAAGATGCGTTCAATATGGCCCATCTTGTGAGCATTGATTTCTCGACTACTTTATACCTAACCGATTTTGCCTATGACATTGTTTATAGCGGCAACAACTACAACTCAAGCTCACATTTACTCTCAATGACTGATGTGAATGAAACCCCAGATGTGCAAGTGGGGACGTTCACCATCAATCTGTCAGGGGTCGAGCAGTCTTTTATATCCATCCTATTGGGTGAGAATCACATCGACAAAGAAGTCATTATTAGTCGCGCAATCTTAAACAGTTCGGGCGCAATCATTGGAACACCCATTCCTTTATATAACGGGCGCATTGATGGGTTTTCAATCAAAGACGATAACAAAACCAGCCAGATCAATTTATCAACGGCCTCGCACTGGTCAGACTTTGAGAAAGAGTCAGGGCGCAGAACTAACCACAACTCGCAACAAATATACTTTGCAGGGGATAAAGGTTTTGAGTTTGCTTCTAGTGCTGTGAAAGATATTAAGTGGGGTCGCGCCTAATGGGTTTCTGGATCAGCTTAATCGCCTCGGTGGTTGCCTCTTGGTTAACCGCTAGTGTAATGAAGGACACGATGGGTCGTGCTAAGAGGGGCACTAAAATCAACAAAAATTCCAACGTGGCTCAGATTCCAATCGTCTACGGAGAGAGGCGCGTATCTGGCACTAGGGTGTTTGTTGCTACAAGCGGAGCCGATAATAAGTATCTATACATTATCCTTTCTCTATGTGAGGGAGAGGTTAATTCTATTGGATCGGTCTACATTGACGATGTGCTCAGTAGTGACTCAAAGTTCTCAGGATTAGTTAGCATCACCAAGTATGTAGGCACTGACACCCAAACGGCTGACTCAACATTTGTAAACGCTGGGATAGGATGGACAGGCAATCACAGACTTAAAGGCGTGGCTTATTTAGCGGTCAGATTAAAGTGGGATAATGATGCTTTTTCATCCATGCCTAACATTCAAGCAGTGGTTCAAGGTCGAAAGGTTTACAACGGCTCAACGACTGCTTATAGCACTAACCCTGCATGGTGCTTGAGAGATTACCTAACCAACGCTAGATACGGCAAAGGGCTTCCCACTTCATTTATAAATGATACCCAGTTTGCCGCAGCCGCTAACAAATGTGATGCAATGGTAACTCCATACTCTGGCGGTTCACAACAAAAGATTTTTGAATGTAATACAGTTTTAGAAACTGATCGCTCAGTATTGGAAAATGTAAAGATTTTACTGTCTGGATTTCGTGGCTTAATGCCTTATGCGAATGGCAAATACGGCGTTATTGTTGAGGATCAAGGTTCAAGCACTTTCAGCTTTACCGAGTCTCATATTATTGGTGGTTTAGCCATTCAAGGTGGCACTAAAAAGAACCGATTTAATAGGGTAATTGCCTCGTTTGTTAACCCAACCGCCAACTGGCAAAGTGATCAAATTGAGTACCCGCCAACAGGTAGCGCAGAAGAGGCCGAATATTTAGCCGCAGATGGAGTGGAGTTAGAACAGCGCATCACGCTAGAAACTGTGACCAATGTTTACATGGCGCAAGACATTGCCGAGATTGCATTGAAGAGAAGCCGCAATGGTCTAGCGTGTAAGTTCACAGCAACCAGTGAGTCTCTAAATTGCTCAGTAGGCGACATTGTAGACGTTAGCCACTCAACCCCAGCTTGGACAGCCAAGACGTTCAGGGTTAACGCTCTATCGCTTCGCATGGATGGAACTGTATCCGTTGAGTTAATCGAGCATCAAGATTCTATCTATCCTTGGTCAACAAAGACAGAAGCCGATGATATACCTGATACCAATTTGCCTAATCCTTTCTCTGTGGCTTCACCTTTACCCACTGGAGTCACAGAAGAGTTATACACCACAGTAAACTCCAAAGGCACTCAATCAAGGGCGTTCTTTTCATGGGCAGCACCTAATGATGCTTTTGTTGTTTCATACGAGGCTGAATACAAATTTGATAACGCATCAACCTATACCTTTATCACTAACACAAGCGCACTAGAGGCTAGAGTTGATGATATACCCGCTGGGGTATATGACTTTAGAGTTCGATCAATTAACTCAATGGGTGCAAAGTCTGATTATTCTTATTTAAATAATAAAACCATCTCAGGACTGACAGCCGTTCCTCCTGATGTTGCTAACTTTTCTATTCGCGCACTGGATGGGCAATGTCATTTATCTTGGTCAAAAGTTAATGTTTTGGACGTTACTAACGGAGGCTCGCTAATCATACGTCACTCTTCTTTAGTGGCTAACGCGACATGGCAAGACGGGCAAGAGATCGGAGAGGCCATTGCTGGTAGCGCAACCTTTGCCGTTCTGCCGTTATTGACAGGAACCTACATGATCAAGGCGGTGGATTCTGGCGGTAGATTCTCAACCAATGCCAAGTATGCAACCACCACAGTTCCCAACATCTTAGATTTTAATGCCGTAGTTGCCGCCACTGAACACCCTAATTTCACTGGCACTAGAAGCGATATGATTGTCGATAGCAATGTATTAAAGCTAGATGGTGCGCCTCGATACTTATTAACAGAAGCAAATGATTTTTTAATTGCAGAAAATGGAGACAGGCTGGCCCGTGAAATAGGTGATATTGGCGTTATTGAGGACGCAGGCTCTTATTATTTTGCTAACTCAGTTGATCTTGGTTCAACTTATACAAGCCGCCTTACTGCTAATTTAACATCTTCTGTTTCAGTCGCAAGTGACTTAATTGATTACAGAACTCAGAACATCGACTCATGGCAGAACTTTGATGGGGCAAGCTCAGATGCAATCACAGCAATTTTAGAGCTTAGATCAACCACAGATAACCCAGCTTCAAACCCCACATGGTCTGATTGGTCTCCTTTCTTAGTGGGTGATTACCATGCAAGAGCCTATGAGTTTCGAGTCATGGTCACTAATACAGATTCATCCTATAACATATCAATCACTGCGCTGTCGGTCACTGTGGATATGCCTGATCGGGTCGAAAAGGCTAGCGATTTAAGCGTGTCAGCAAGCAGTACAGCCGTATCATTTGGCAGCAATTTTAAAGCGGTTCCTGTGATTGGAGTCACCATGCAAGACGCTAACTCAGGCGATTATTTTAGGGTCACAAGTAAGGCTAGGACTGGCTTTACAGTTCAATGTTTTAACTCATCTAACGCAGGTATTGTCAGATCAATTAACTGGCAGGCCGTAGGATATGGAAAGGAAGCAGCATAATGGCTCAACATGATTACGATATAGCAAACGGGACGGGGGCAGCCGTCAGGACAGATTTAAACAACGTCCTAGATGCAGTGGTTAGCCAAAACAGTGGCGGCAGCGCACCAAGCACCACATTTAGCTATCAGCAGTGGGCAGATACTTCGGCAGGACTTTTGAAGATTCGAAATGGTGCTAATAATGCTTGGGTAACGGTGGGCACATTAGATGCTGCAAACTTGGGCCTAGCCACACTAGCCAGCCCTAACCTTTCTGGCAACCCGACAGCGCCCACCCCATCTAGTGGTGATAATGACACATCAATCGCTACAACAGCTTTTGTAAAGGCTTTGGTGGATTCCGCAGTGGCAACGGCAGTGGGTAATTTGACAGATGCCCAAATGCCACAGGGTTCAGTTTTACAGGTTATTAATACAGCGTGGGGAGCATACCAAGAAACAACATCGGGAAGTATGGTTGGAAGCCCTCTGACCGCATCAATTACCCCGTCTAGTGCTTCTAATAAAATATTAGTTCAATTCCATGTTAATTGTCAAAATTATGGCTCATCGACATTTGCGGCAGTTGCAACAACAGTATTTAGAGGCTCGGGTTTAAATACTAATTTAAGCGGAACAAATTTAGCGGCTGGTATACAGGGACACTCAAATACAACGTCAGCTTTTGGCTATTCAAATGCAGCTATCGGGTCAAATAATTCGTCAGATACTATGCTTTCAGCAAGTCATTTGGATTCGCCAAATAGCACTTCAAGCGTGGCATATACAGTGGCATTTAGGCGTGCAGATTCGTCAGGCAATGCTAGGTTAGGTGGGCGTGGAGTTTATTCAACAATGACACTAATGGAAATTAAGGGGTAATTTATGGCAGACGTAAAGATTAGCGAATTACCAGCATTAACGTCGATTAGCGGTGCTGATGAATTTGTTGTTAACGATAGTGGCACTACTAAAAAAATTACATCGACAAATTTGCTAGGTGGTTTTTTAGCCAAAGCGGGCGGGGCGATGACGGGAGCTATAACGACTAACTCGACATTCGATGGGGTAGACGTTGCTGTCCGTGATGCTATTTTGACGACTACCACAAACACTGCCAACGCTGCTAATACGACTGCTAACGCTGCCGCAACTCTAACGGCTGTACAGACATTCACAGCAGGTCAACGTGGCGAAGTTACAGCCCTGACCGATGCGACCAGTATTGCCACAAACCTAGCCCTAAGTAATAACTTCTCAGTCACACTAGCTGGCAACAGAACCTTGGCTAACCCGACTAATATTGTAGCTGGTCAATCTGGCTCACTCTTTATTACACAAGACGCATCAGGCTCACGCACATTAGCTTTCGGTTCTTACTTCAAGTTCGTAGGTGGCACTGCTCCTGTATTAAGCACAGCAGCAGCTTCGGTAGATCGTCTTGATTATGTGGTGGCAAGCTCAACTAAGATTCATGCGGTAGTATCACTGGATGTAAAGTAATATGAGCGTACTTAATGAAAACACCGTTATGGGGGCAAGTGCAGCAGGAGGCTATGAGATAGATAATAGTCTTAGGTTTAATGATGATGATAGTGCTTACTTGAGTCGTACTCCAGCTAGTGCTGGTAATCGTAAGACTTGGACTTGGAGTGGGTGGGTTAAGCTAGGTGATGTAAGCACTAGTAATAAAGCACTAATGAGTGCAGGCTCATCTGGCACAGTTAACACGTACTTTGCATTCAATAATAACAGATTCTTTTTGCAACACAGTACGGCAACAGTTTTTAATACATCAGGATTATTCCGCGATCCGTCTGCGTGGTATCACGTAACTTTAGTAGTGGACACATCAAACGCTACCGCTGCTGACAGAGTGCGTATGTATATGAATGGTGAATTACAAGTCAATATAGCCTCACCCATAGCACTTAATACCGATACACATATAAATGACGCAATAGCTAATGGCTTGGGGCGTTTCTCTCCTACTGCCGCAGCGTACTTTGACGGCTACCTAGCAGAAGTTAACTTCATTGACGGACAAGCCTTAACACCAGACTCATTCGGTGAGACAGGTGACTATGGTGAGTGGATACCTAAAGCATACGCAGGCGCTAGAGGCACTAATGGCTTCTACTTGGACTTCAAGGACAGTGGTAGTCTCGGCAATGATGCGGCTGGCAGTAACAACTGGACGCCTACGAACCTAGCTGCAACAGACCAGATGTTGGATAGCCCTACTAATAACTTTGCTGTGTGTAATGTACTAACCGATTCTGGCAATAGATCAGTAAAATCAGAAGGTAACTTACGATCTACTTCCGCTCATGCTGCATGGCAGCATTCGCCATCTTCAATATCTATGAGTGCTGGGAAATGGTATTCCGAAATGCTGCTAAACACAGCAGGGGAAGGGATTGCTATATACGCTTGTGTTACTGATGCTACTGATACAACAGCAGTTAAATTCGATAGTAATAATAAACTTGTTGGCTATAAGCGGCAAAGTGGGAACAAAGTAATTAATGGTACAGTATCAAGCTACGGGGCTGGATATAATGCTGGAGATATTATTGGCATGGCATTAGACATGGATGCCAAAACTTTAACATTTTATAAGAACAACGTCTCCCAAGGCACAATATCAAGCATCCCTTATGTAAACGCATATTTTGATGCAGTGGTGACAGATGATGCCTCGGTAACATTCAACTTCGGTCAAGACTCTTCATTCGCAGGTAACAAAACACCTCAAGGTCATCAAGACTCCAACGGTATTGGCGATTTCTACTACGCTCCCCCAACAGGGTTCTTAGCGTTATGTACGAAGAACTTGCCAGAGCCTACTGTAGTGCCTAGCGAGAACTTTAGTGCTGTTACTTGGACAGCAGATGGAACTTCTATGTATGTGGACGGAGTTGGTTTTCAAACTGATTTATCTTGGCATAAGTCAAGAAGTCACACTCAAGGCCACTCTATAGGCGATTCTGTTCAGGGGTTTGGAGGGTATATGCAAACCAACTCTACCAGTGCCGCTTATACGGGGCTCACCTCTATAGCTCCTGATGCTGATGGTTTTACTTCTAATCCAGATTGGAATACCAATGGTTACACTTACGCAGCATGGAACTGGAAAGCTGGCGGCACTGGTGTATCTAACACTGATGGCACTATCACCTCCACTGTATCTGCTAACGTAGACGCTGGGTTTAGTATTGTTAGCTATACAGGTAATGGTGTTGCAGCTACAGTGGGTCATGGCTTGTCTCAACGTCCAGATTTAATAATTACCAAAGGAAGGTCAAATTCAGGAGTTTGGCCTACTTGGCATAAAGATCTAGGCGGTGCGTTTGCAGCTAATGCGGGCTACCTATATCTTAATGGTACAGGGCAAGCCTATACAACCTCTGTCTTTTATGACGGCACGGGGATTACAAGTTCAGTATACAAGTTTAGAGGTGGTAACGGAGACGTCAATCAAAGTTCTAGAACCTATATCTCCTACGCATTCCACAGCGTTGATGGCTATTCCAAAGTAGGCTCATACAGCGGAAATGGTTCGTCTGATGGGCCTATGGTTTATACGGGTTTTAGGCCAGCGTTTGTAATGATTAAGAGGACTGATGCTGCTGAGTCATGGTCAGTTGTTGATACCTCACGAAACCCGTCTAACTATGTACGAGGCAATCTATACCCCAGCAACTCAAACGCTGAGGATACAACAACAACCACAATTGATAGAGATATGCTATCCAACGGTTTTAAGTTAAGGGCTACATGGGCAGGTATGAATGCTTCAGGTGGCACTTACATATATTACGCCATAGCTGAAAGCCCCTTCAAGCATTCTAACGCAAGATAATTTAATCACAATTTAGGAGAAACACTATGTGGTTTGTAGGAAACACAGAATCAGGATTTGTAGTCAATAAGCCTAGAGGCTTGACCATCGATTCGGTTCAATACCCAAGGAATATCTTTGCTCTATGGAGTAAAGCAGAACTAGCAGCAATTGGTATCTTACCGTACAGCGAGACTAGAGTAGACACACGTTATTATAACTCAGGTGCGATTAGCCGTGCTTTAGTTGGTGGTGAAGTGGTTGGTACTTATGCTACTCACGATAAGGATGTAGACAGTCTTAAAGAAACTATGCTATCCAGCGTAAAGGCTCAAGCTAGTTCATTGCAAAGTGCAGTGGATTGGTACTGGTCACGCGCATCTAAAGGTGGCAAGGCTGTACCTGCTGACATAGCTACTCACGCTACTGCAATCTATACAGAGATGGACGCCAAAGAAGCTGCCATTACTGCACTGGTTACTCTAGCTGATGTGATCTTGTATCAGAACACACCTATGGTAGAGACTCGCAAGATTAAACATACATCTAATGAAGGTGTTGAGACTTATGGCCCTGAGACTGATGAGCATAACCGTGACGTAGATAACACCACTCATGGCTGGCCTAGCTTGGAAGTAGACCCAGCGTTTGTAAGTATTGTTGATGCGTAGGCTAATCTGTCTAGCTTTATTGCTGCCTGTCATGGCTACTGCTGCTGACCCTATTGTCACTGATTCAACCAGTAATTCTACGGTTAGTAGTAAGTCGGCGACAACTACAACGATAAGGACTAATCCTCCATCAGCTATCTCGCCATCTATTAACGCTAGCAACTCAGATTTGTGCGCCATCGGGGTGAGTGGTGCAGTACAGACGCAGATCATCGGCATTAGCACAGGCCAAGCCTATAGAGATGCCAATTGCGAGCGATTAAAGATCAGTAAAATTCTTTTCGATATGGGAATGAAAGTGGCGGCAGTTAGCGTGATGTGTCAGGACTTTAGAGTATTTGATGCCATGTTGAAGGCAGGCACACCATGCCCAATCAAAGGCAAGATAGGAACAGAAGCCAAAGCTCTATGGGTGGAGAACGAAGATGAGATACCAACTAAAGAAGAAATTACAACGATGGACAGGGGCAAGTTCTTGGACAATCTTTGGGCTGGCATTCTTGGTATGGGTGTTTTTGCTATCTTCTTACTCTAACGCTGACGCGCGTGTAATAGAGTACGAGATACCAGACGATGGATGGGTAGAAGTTCCACTAGGCTTCACCTTTCCATTTTACGGTAACAATTACATTACCAGCTTCATGTTTGCTAACGGAGTTGTTGGCTTCTTAGAGCCTCAGTACGATGGGTTTTGTTGCGAGGGTGTTGACCTAGATCACTATACTGGTTCGCGCTTCAACTATACCATTATGCCGTTCCATACGGACTTAATTAACACTGGGCGAGGACGCTTCTACAGCCAAGGTGATTCTACATACCAAAAGTATATGTGGAAGAATTTATCTGAGTATTACGATGAAGCCACAGATAATACGTTTGACCTGACTATTTACCCAGCAGGCAATATAAAAATGACGTATGAGAATTTGGATATAAAGAATCATAACGTGACTGTTGGAATAGTAGGCGATAGAAGTTTAGGCGAGTACGAGCAATGGTTCTACAACGAAATACAAGAACATGGCGCAGTCTATTGGGACAGCCAAGGAACTCAGCCAATAGTGATACCAGAGGGCAATAGTATATGTAGTGCCAAGCCAATGAGTTCATTGATTTGCAACTACTACCCCGAAGCCTACGCTGAGTACATATACAACCAGAGCTGTGCAGAAAGCCCATTGTATGATATAGGGTGCGATGGGTATCAGCAGGCGTATTTGGATCAGCAGTGCGATATTGATTCTAGTTACAGCGTGTCATGCCCTAATTACTATCTCACGATCGTAGTTGAGGAAGAGACTGCAATGGCTTATATACCGCCTGTACAGGTAGTGATGCCAGAAGTTGTCATAGTGGCAACAGTTGTACAAGAAACTGTAAAAGTAGAAGTTCAGGAAGTTGCAGAAATAGAGGTTGTAGAAGACCCTCAAGTAGACATTATTGAAGAGGTCGAGGCTGAACTAGCAGAGGAACTTGCAGCAATAGAACCAGAACTGGAAGTTGTCGAGGAAGTTGCAGAAATAGAGGCTGTTCAGGAAGTTCAAGAGCCTACTAAGACAGAGAAGAAACAATCGAAAGAACAGAAGATGCGAGCCATCATTACCAACAAGCTCAAGTCTTTAGCTAAAGAGATTGGTAAGGCTACCAGCTTACAGGCTCAGAAGGATTTGCAAAATTATATCATTGCTTTGCTAGGGTATAACTCAGGATTTAATACAGGCATAGCCTTAGTCGATGCTCCGTTCTATGAGTACGAAGTGGTCTACGCAGATAAGAAGATTCCCGAAAACCAGCGCGGTCTACGCAATGGCCTAGCGAATCAAATACTACATAACAAGTTGGTGGATTTGCAATGGCAGAACTAGAGTACGGTGGTGTTAAGTTAGGTGGCAGTAAGATGCTATTAATCGTGCCTCTTCTTGGAACCATTATTGGTGGCCTATGGGGTGGCTTTGAAGTGTACCAGCGTTACCTTGATATGGAGGCTAGGATCAGCTCATTCGTATCACCTGACCTATCCGAGTACGACAAGCGCATAGCAGTCATGGATGGTAAGTTTTCCATTGTGGATGCTCACATGGAATTTGTTAGCAAAGAGATCGGCCTGTTCAAAGAAGAGATCGGCATGATTAAGGATGTTAACGAAGACCATTACGTTACGCTCAAGGATCTTAAACAATCCATGCGTGAAGACATTAACCGCCAAGAGAAGATCATCGATAAGGTTGAAGACGACATAGCAAAGATAGAAGCTGATGTTAGAGGCACTATCGATGTTGCCGATGGCCGCTTTGAAAACAAGCGTGACCAATTACAGAACGATTACGAGCAAAAGTCAGACACTATAAGGACTGACGTAGAAAGAAAATTAACTGAGCTTGAGTCAAGGCTTAATAAAAAGTTGCAGCGTGCACTTGATAACCCATTAGCTAATTAGGATTTGTAATATGACTGACAGGCCATTAACAGACGCAGAGAAAGACGAAATTGCCGAGCTGGCAGCGAATAAAGCCTATGATATATTTTATCAAAGTGTCGGAAAATCGGTGATGAAAAAGATTCTTTGGATACTGTCCGCTGTAAGCGCAGTTATTTGGATGTACATAAATGGAGATATGCCAAAATGAGTTTTCAATTTGGACAGTCATCGCTAAACAACCGCACGGGTATAGACTCTCGGTTAATTGAAATATTAGATCGTGCAATACAACTATCTATTATTGACTTCGGCATACCTTCTTCTGGTGGCCTGCGCACCGCTGACG
>Ga0209279_10000568_pt1 | contig 23188 bp, 39 predicted proteins | sample CoawatmetaG00DNA_3_FD_187508 | JGI IMG/M metagenome (GOLD analysis project Ga0209279, IMG submission 187508) | Marine microbial communities from the West Antarctic Peninsula - Coastal water metaG006-DNA (SPAdes) (version 2) | ecosystem: Environmental > Aquatic > Marine > Coastal ... | reverse complement strand
TAAAGTATATCAATGTAGTGGTAATAATGTGTGGTGCAAAGATGTAGAAATCGAATGCAATGAATGGGTACTTGGTGACGAAGAGAGAGAATTCCTAAACGCTAAATTAGAGGAATCTGAATTTAGTATTAAGACAGGAATGCATATTGAAGATCGTCAAGGAATGGCGAATTTCAGTATAGTGGGTAGAGGTGCAACAGTGGAAGATCGCGCAGCCTATGTAGAATATGAATTTGTACATAAAGAGCGTAAACTAATTGCTGAAGCGTTCAACTTTAAATTTAAAGAGTCCGGGATAACTGCACATGTTGCAGGTGAGACGGGTCTTGATATACTACCCAATGGGAAAGACAAAAGTCAGATCATTCATGATTTTGACGAACAAACTATTTATTTCTTTGGTGATAGGATGGAAGAAGGTGGCAATGATGCTCCTCTTAAACAAGCCATCATTGGCAGAAGAAACACAAGTGATAAGTGCTTTACAGTAGAGGGATGGGAACATACATGGAATCTACTACAGGAACTATCTAAGCAAGGATTATGTTATTAAATAGCATAAATATAATTAGAATACTTACAATTTACAAGTACACTTGGAATAAATAAATCATGGCAATTGAACAAAACGATAGATCATTTAGTAAAATTTTTGATGAGATCGACATACAAACTATACCTCCCAAATATATACAAGCAATCATCCTTACATTAGTAGGTGGTGAGAAGATAGAAATATCAGATGAAATGCTAGATTCTATTACATCGGCAGAAGATGTATTCGCAGGAATCGAGCGAGAAGATGTCATGAACGTTGATATTGCTCTTGATTATGAAGCAATCGAATATGATGTAAGCACCGATGTGAAGAGCGTGCTAGACGGTCTATTCGGCAATCATGACTGATAGTGCAACCAGAATATGGATGTGCGGTATACCCGGATCTAAATGGTCTGGAATAGATATGCATATGCGTCAAGTGTTACCATGTGATCAGACTGATGAATCAGATGAACGCACAAGTTATCATAGAGCGTATTCACCAACCGATACTAACAACGGACATCGTGGTAGTTATTGGGGACCAGGAATGGGATGTGGTGAAGATTGGATAGACTTCAATTTTATGGATAAATCAAAAATAATCAACGACATAGATACAGTATTCACTGGTACTGGTTACAAAATAATAAAAGATCATTTCTTGGCTAGACAATTTAATCTAGATTACGTGTGGAATAATTTTTCTGGTGATTATATAGTTCTTGTATATAGAGAACCACAGAAATCATTTGCATGGTGGTCAGAAGTTATGGATTTTAGCGAGGGACATTATCCAGATTATGCGCCTGGGTATACTGATTATAATACAATGAGAAAGTTGCTGTGGACTGAATCTGCAAAGATAACAGACTTCGCAGTTCGTAAAGATATGAATTTCTCACTATATAACAATCAAGCATTCCAATCAATTGATGGATTTGCTTGGAAAACGGCTAATAAACTTGACATTATGACCAATGACACATATATATCTGTAAAGCGAATACCATAATGTCAAGTCCGTTTAAAACACCTTGGCACTTTGATAAATTTCGCACAGATGAAGAAGGTGAGTATGTTAAGATTGTTGGAATAGTCAATGGTGACTGGACAACAGAGATAGATCATGCTCGTTCAAAAGACTTCAATGTTCAAAATTATAATGAACAGCGTTATGAACATGCTGCTAACAAAAAAAGTAAAAACCATATAGAAGAAGATAAAGAGAATCCTGATGGTAAACCTGGATCTACTATGTTTCGTAAAATTAATTACGATAAGTTCCCTAGCGAGTTCCCAAAATTAAATGCGATCACAGATTTATTACAACTTGATAAAGATGAAAAGTTAACATGTAAGTTCAATGAGCAGTTCCCTAACGATCAACTTATGTGGCATATTGATAACTTGCCGGGAAACCCACGTAAAGAGCGTGTGATAGATAATCCCGAATTCAAGCATTCAAACGACAATAAAATACGCTTCTTGATCACATTAGAAGATTGGGAACCAGGACAAGTCTTTCAGTTTGGTAATAGAGTATACACCCAATGGAAAGCAGGTACTATATTTACATGGGAATGGAGTACATTGCCTCATTTAACATGGAATGGTAGTTGGTCAAAGCGTCCTTGTTTACAGATCACAGGTACAGCAACACCATCAACATGGGATATTGTGCGTAACGGTAATGCAGATACCATCTATAACATATAAATAAAAGAGTGTCATAAATCGACACAAAGGAAACTAAAATGACAGAAAAGAAATTACCATCAGATACGTTTTGTATTCTACCTTGGATACATTTGAGTACTCGCCCAGACGGCAGTATGAGAGTTTGTTGTACAGCAAATGCAAGTAGTGTTGGTGCAACAAATGATAAAGTTCACGGTGGGCGAGTTGGCATTGTTAAGACAGATGATGGTAAGCCTGCAAACCTAAACAACAGTGACTTGTCTAGTGCATGGAACAATAGTTACATGCGTGGAGTACGTCAACAAATGCTTGCAGGGGAAAAGCCCGCTAGTTGTTTGAAATGTTACAAAGAAGAAGATGCAGGACATCGATCTAAGCGCCAGTGGGAAACACAGTACTGGATGCGTGATGGAATTGATGTTGATGAACTTGTTAAAGAAACATATGAAGACGGTTCAACTGATTCAAAACTACGATACATTGATATCCGTATGGGTACTAAATGCCAACTTGGTTGCGTTATGTGTAGTCCACACGATTCATCAGGATGGGTAAAAGATTGGAATAAGTTGTATCCACAGATTACCAATGAGTCACTAAAAGAAACAATGTCTTGGGATGATAAAGGCAAGCAGTTTGGTGCTAATTATAACTGGCATAAAAACAACCCACAGTTTTGGGAACAATTTTATGCTCAAATTCCATTCATGCGTCAACTATACTTTGCAGGCGGCGAATCGACGGTTATCGAAGAGCATTATGAAATCCTAGATAAAGTTATTGAAATGGGTTATGCATCTCAGATTGAGTTGCGTTATAACAGTAATGGCATTGAATTGCCTGATCGTCTACTAGAGCAATGGAAGCATTTCCAAAAGGTACGTTTCCATTATAGTATTGATAGTATTGGCGAGATGAACGATTATATTCGTTACCCAAGTGAATGGTCACATCAACTTGCAATGTTTGAGCGTCTTGATAAACAGACTTCTAACAACGTAGAAGTTACAATCGCGTGTGCAGTTAACGCACTAAATATTCATTACATTCCAGACTTCCTTAAATGGAAACTGCAATCAGACTTGAAGAAAACCAACATGTGGCCCTTTGGTGCAGGTGGTATTAACTATCACTTTGTGTACTGGCCAGGACATTTGAATGTCAAGGTATTGCCTGATGAGTTCTTAGATAAAACTGAAGCCAAGTATGAAGAGTTTATTGAATGGTGGAAAGAGAATTGGGAACTAGGTGTTCCGAGTTGGCACAAAGGCAAAGTTGATTACCAAAAATGGGAAGAGGCAGAATACGGCATTAAGCGTTTACGTGGTATGATTAGTTTTGCTCGTAGTGAAGATTGGAGTCAACGATTGCCTGAGTTTAGAGAATACATTAACAAACTAGACGAGATGCGCGGAACAGATTTCAGAAAAACATTTGCAGATATGGCTTACTTATTAGACGAGCCTACCGAGGACAAAGATAGTGACTGATGTAATACCAGTATTAGTTGCATTAGAAGTGGAATTGCCCTATGAATTACCAGCGCCTTATGTTAAAATAGTAACAGGTGTTGGTAAGATCAAAGCGACAATGGCAGCAATGGAAGCAGTATTAAAGTACAATCCTCAGACCATTATCAATATGGGTACTGCGGGCAGTTTAGATCCTGATTTAGCACTAGGTGTACATGAAGTTAGTACGGTAGGTCAACGAGATATGGATGCATCGCCTTTAGGTTGGAAAGTAGGACAGACTCCGTTCACTGGTGAATTATGGATAGATCTAAAACTTAGTGGTGTTTCATTGACTAGTGGTGATAACTTTGTCACAAGTCAGCCACCATTGAGTAGTACACTGGTTGATATGGAAGCATATGGTATTGCAATGGTATGCAAAAAGTATAAAGTTATCTTTGATTGCTATAAGTACGTATCAGACTTTGCAGATGAAGATTCAACTACAGACTGGGAACAGAATTGCTCCGATGGTGCAAATGAATTCATGAAAATATTATCAAATCGTAGCGAGTAAATAATGTTAGATGTTGTCATGTTGGCGTATGGTGAACCAAACGCTGATCAAAATTTCAAAAGAATACAGAAATTAGCACCCAATGCGAAGAGGGTAGATAATGTCGTCGGGATTTTAGAGGCACATCAAGCAGCAGCAAAATTGGCAACTACTGATAATTTTTATGTAGTAGATGCTGACGCGGTGTTATCTGAGCATTTTAATTTCTCATTCACACCTGATATCATTAAAGAATCGTATCCGGGTGTGAATGAATCAAGTTGTGTATTCGTATGGCAGAGTGTTAATGCAGTCAATGGATTGATTTATGGTTATGGTGGAGTAAAGTTATTCCCTAGACATAAGTTATTGAATGCGAAATCATTTCAGATAGATATGACCACAACAATAGATGCACCATTAGTAGTGAAGCAACAAATATCTAATATAACCGAATTCAATACAGATGAATTCAGTACATGGCGCAGTGCATTCCGTGAGTGTACAAAACTAGCATCTAACCCCACTCCAGATATGGATGATCGATACAGATTAGATGTATGGTGTACTCGTGGAGATAGTAGTGCCCATGGAAAATATGCTATAATGGGTGCTAGACAAGGACGAGAGTTCGGTGCATTTTACAAAAATGATAAGAAAACTCTAGATAAAATAAACGATTTCACTTGGTTAACCACTACATTTGACAAGTCATCAGTGCATACAATAGATCAGCATCACCCAATTCATTTATCATGGTTTCATGGACTAGAAGAATATTTTACATTGTCATCCGTAGAATCATACTATGCAGTATTTATTAAACTAAAGAATGCACTGGTATACGGTGATAACTGGGGCATTCGCGATCTTATTTTAGAAGAAGTAAATATAGGTAAGAATGAAGACACTGAACTTTATGTTAATGTAATACTTCAATCATTATTAATAGATGATTATGTAATACCAGATCATCAAGTATTGGAATATATTAATCGCAATATTAATGATAATTTTATATATGGATTGATGAAATTGTCTGACCCATCGCATGGTAATATTGATCTAGTAGATTTTATCACACGTGATTCGATGATAGGCAAGTCTTGGATGATTGAAGAATTAAGTAAGACAACGTTGGAACCATCTGATGTTGTAATATTGGGTGGTAACATATGCACCCATTCATCTATGTTAATTAATAATTATGAAACAATTGAATCTATACTTAGTGTGGATATAGATCATAAGACAACAGAGTATGCTCGTTTGTTAAATCACATAGCAGAATCTGACGAATTATTCAGTGCACAAACCAATGATGTATCTGATATAATATGGGATGAATCATCTCTGCCTGATTTATTGATAAACACTAGTTGCGCACATATGGATGATACATGGTTTGACAATATACCAGATACTGATGATACTTTGATAGTAATACAGACAAATGATTTTTCAGATAATATGAACTGCGTTAAAGATCTGTCTACCGCCATGACTAAATACCAAATGAAAGAAGTATTATTTAGTGGTGAACAAAGCACACAGTTATATAATAGATTTATGATTATAGGAATCAAGTAATGAACGATGACGATATAAAGAACAATGACACAGATAATGGGTTTTGCGCACTGCCATTTGTACAATATAGTACATTCAATGGGGGTCGTTATCGATTATGTTGTATGGCAAAGGAACCTAGTGAACTTATTAATCAAGAAGAACTAGGCATAGATGGAACATGGAATCATGATTACATTCGTAGTGTTCGTGAGCGTATGGCTACGGGCGAATGGCTACCAGAGTGTATAGAATGTAAAAGATTAGAACGTAACGATATTATAAGTTCTCGTCAATGGGAAAACTATTCATGGAAAGATCAGGTTCCAGATATTGTAGCATTGGCAAGTGCAAATGATTGGAATATAGAACAGCCTCTACAATTTGATTTTAGATTAGGTAATTTATGTAATCTACAATGTCAGATGTGTAACAAAGAAGCATCGCATTTAGTAAGTGTTGAGCGTGCCAATATGATTGCAACAGATTTGGGACCCAAATCTCCTAACTTAGATAGATATGATTGGGACAATAATATTGCTAATAAAAAGAAAGCGATAATTCAGCCTGGCATCGATTGGGATAGTTTTGATAAGATGCTGCCATATGCACAGACGATTAAAATGATTGGCGGCGAACCAACTGTTGTATCTGATATGTTCAAGTTGCTAGACAGAGCAACTGAATCTGGATACGCAAAAAATATTACATTATCGTTCTACACGAACATCACCAATATGCAAGATAAATGGTTAAAACAATTCAGTCAGTTTAAGCTAGTTATTGTAAATTGCTCATTAGAGGGCATGGGTGATATGAATGATTATTTACGTCCGCCATCGCAGTGGGATTCAGTATGGGAAAATTTTGATAAGTTAGTAAAGTATTCAAATACATCAGAAGGAAAGAACATTCGTGTACGTGTCACTACGGTGAATCAAGTAACAAACGCGTTGCATTTGGTTCCATTCTGGAGATTTATGCACGATTATCAACAGACTAATGACCGTACCATCGGCATGAGTACGAATCAATTGGTAGAACCTGAATATTACTCAATGGCGCATAGTCCCCAATGGTTGCGTGATGAACAGAAATCACAGATACTAGAATTTTTAGAAGAGATAAAAGATAGTCCTCATTATGAAGATTATTCACGTCCGTTAATGGAAGCATTGCATTTTGGCGAAGATCCAGAAACCAAGTATGATCGTGGATTTATGAGGGATTATGTTCAAGTAACAGAAAACTATGATAAGCATCGCGGACATGATGTGATGTCAGTAGCACCTGAATTTAGCCGAATTAAATCAGATTTAGAACTTGACAAGTAAGGAAATAAATGACATCAACTAATATAGAATATTTAACTGAGATAGATTTTGCATTAACCACATATTGTCAAGCACGATGTAGAAGTTGTGCTAGAACGAATCAATATACTGGTGAAAAAGAAGATTGGTTAGAACTCAAGCATATGAATCTAGATGTGTTTAAACGAACTCTTGCAGCATCTCCTAATATAAAGTATAATATAATTGAGTTTTGTGGCGAGTTGGGCGATCCCATGATGCATCCACAAGTTGACAAATTTATAGAAACTGCATTAGAATATGCACCATCAATATTAATATCAACAAATGGTGCGCTTAGGAATGCAAACTGGTATAAGACGATAGCAGAAAAATACACAAACGATGTCTTTATAAATTGGGCAATTGATGGAGCAACACATGACACCAATTGGAAGTATAGAGAAGGTGTTGATTTTAATAAAGCTTTTGAAAATATGAAAACTCACACTCAATCAGGTGGGGATGGTGAATGGCGATATTTAATATTTGAGTGGAATTGGCATGAAATACCGCTAGCACGTCAAATGGCAAAAGAGATTGGAATTAAAATTATTTTTTGCTTCAATAATAGAGATTTTGGATTAATAACACCAGATTCTAGATTGGATGCAGAAAAATTATTAATAGGAGTGAGTCCAGATGACATCCAAGGGTAAATATAATATTGAATGTCAATCATTCGAAGCTCTAAATGAATTTACTAACCTCCCTGTAAGAAAATGGGAAGTAACACCAGAAGGAAGAGTGTGGCCTTGTTGTTTTTTTGCAAATGCATGGGATAGACGACATATGATGAGGGCAGATGAATTGGGTCCCGATGAAGATCCTAGTGAAGAAGATTTTCATAATGTAAATGGTGAATCAGCAGAATTATTGAATGATGCTAGAATGATGACTATAATAAATGAAGATCCTGATTGGAATAGTTTAGAACATCATTCTATTGAAGAAATTCTAGCGCACGAAGTATTCCACAGTTACATCTGGACTGAAGGATGGAATAGCGATAATCCTGCGATATTGTGTGTTAATAATTGTAATAAGTGTTGACAAGTAAGCCGTATTGTTGTATAATAGTTATATAAGTTAATAAAGCGCAAGGAAATGAATATGTTAAATTTTTTAGAGACTACTGTTTTGCCAATGACACGTGTTATTGAAGCGAGCGGCTATTTTGAAATATTGTTATTATGTTTATTGCCAATCATGCTGATTGGTAGTGCGGTATTATTTAAGAAAGGTGAATTATAATGGCTAGATTTAGTGAGTTTAAGCATTGGGTACAATCCATGTGGTATGATCATAAGCGCGAAAAGATTGAGTGGGAAGGTAGTCCACCAGATTACGGTTTTCGTACGTGGGTTAACATGAACAAATGGTTCATCAAGCGTATGTGGAAAGCACGTAACGAAGAATCATAAGTTTATATTAGACAGAACTGTAACGTATATCTGACCTTGTTCTAGACAAAAGGGTTTGGGTTGTAGCGCAGTCTGGGAGAAGCGTCTATCCTCGGTGATGTAGCATTAGATTAATTACCTAATACCCTGCATTACATAGATAGAAGGTCGTGGGTTCGAATCCCTCCAACTCCGTTAGAGTTTTGTCTAATATGAATGTAGTTTAACTAAACGTAGGGAAAAGTAATGATTGTAGCACTAGCACTAATTGGGGCATTGTTCACAGTAGACAATGCAGAGTTTTTAAATCAAGTAGAGAAGAATAAAGAAGATGGTATGTCGTGGCATTATATTGGTGCAACCACACCAGATAATTCTTCACCTTACATTGCTGCAATTAACAAAGAAACGGGTGAAGAAACTGTTTACTTTAAGATGTTACAGGACTAACTGTAACTAAGTATTTAATTGAAAATAAGTGTTGACAAGAACGAAATAGTCTGTTACACTTATTACATAGGTTTGAGAAGCGTAACTAAGCATTTTGAACCGCAAAAGATAAATAGAATCATAAGAAATAAAGTTAAAATAAGTGTTGACAAGATAGAAATAGTCTGTTATACTTATAACATAAACAGTTAAAGATAACTGTAATAAACAAGAGAACGAAACGATGTTAAACACATTCTGTAATTTACATAGTAAACTAGATAGTCAACGCTGGTATCAGCCGGAGATTATGAATGTGCCCGCGAGTTTCTTAGAAGAGGATGAAGGATTATACGAATAAATCCAAACATCCAATCAAATTCTAAGAAACCCGCCAAGCGAAAGCAAAGCGGGTTTTTTTATGACAGTGTAAAAGTAGAAGCGGAACGAGGTCGCTGAGATTACACTTTAAATAATATCTCTAAAATGGCGTGTTGTAGGATTGAAAGTTCTAGTGAGAATGAGTAAAATTATGACAGTATATTTTTATACTAAAAAGCATTCATAGAGTGTTTTTCAGTATAATGCTCGGTTAGCTCAAAGGTAGAGCCCTCGCTCGATAAGCGATAGACGAAGGATCGTTACCTTCACTGAGTACCATTTTATCTGTGTGTAGCTCAGTCTGGTTAGAGTCCTCCGTTTGGAACGGAGATGTCGTAGGTTCAAATCCTACCACGCAGACCAATTTTATAGAACGTTAGCATAGCGCGGCTTAATGCAGCACCTTCATACGGTGAAGATCGTTGGTTCAAATCCAACACGTTCTACCACTTTTATACTCTTGCCAGTGGAACTGGCACTTGGTCTACGAAACCGAGTTGCGAATGTTCGATTCATTCCAAGAGTACCATTTTAATAACAGCGCCTCGTACCCTACTTAATTGTACTGCGAAAAAATTTAAGTCGTATTGATTATACTTCTTAACAAGGCCATCTTAAATCTGACACTATGGAAAGACATAGAACCTTTTTTACAATTTTATCTTGTCGTCTAATGTTGCGGACACCGACTTGTAGGGTCGGAAATGTAGGGTTCAAATCCTACCAAGATGAATCAAATTTACTATGCTGGTTGCCGTCAAAGTTTCCATGGGACTGACGTTAAATATTGAGGTTCAACTCCTCGGATACATTAAGGAAGGCTTGGTGTATCGCGTTACAGGCAACGCAAGGGTTCGACTCCCACTAGTAAACCGTTTTATCTGTGTGTAGCTCAGTTTGGCCAGAGTCCTCGCCTTGGATGCGAGAGGTCGCAGGTTCGACTCCTACACTCTGCACCATTTTCATAGTATGCGCACAATATTTAACTAGTTTGAGGGATTATGAATTATGAAATCTGAGACATTTGAAAAACTATATAGTAAAGATGAAGTGATGAATCCTACGTGTTTGATTCACTATATAAATAAAAAATATAGTATAAAACGACATGTGGTTTTTATTAATGATAACGATGAAGATATTTTAGAATTTGAATCGAATTCAGATTTTTTAACTTGGTTCGTTAAATCAGAATTTGATGGTTCAAAATTAGAATTTGATAAAACTCAAGATTCGATGTTTGCTATGTTGAGTACAGCAACAATAAATATTCCAGTAGTTACACAAGAACGAATAAAATCTGGAAGAGTATTGATGTGTCACCTTTAACGCGGGCTATTCCCAGGTGGGTATTGTTCGAACGAGTAGCGGTTCAATTCCGTACGCCCGCGAGCTATTTACACTGGAGTGCAACTTATGGCTTATAGCGAACAGGTATTAGATCATTATGAGAATCCACGTAACGTAGGTTTGATGGATCCGGATGACGATAGTGTAGGTACTGGTCTTGTAGGCGCTCCGGCATGTGGTGATGTAATGCGATTACAAATTAAAGTTAACGATGAAGGTGTTATTGAAGACGCTATGTTCAAGACTTATGGTTGTGGATCAGCTATTGCATCTAGTTCATTGGTTACTGAATGGATGAAAGGGATGACATTGGATAAGGCAGGAGAGATCCGTAATCATAATATTGCAGAAGAACTTGCACTACCTCCAGTTAAGATCCATTGTTCTGTACTAGCAGAAGATGCTATTAAGTCTGCTATTGCAGATTATAAGTCAAAGCACTAGCATGTCTATATCAATGTCAGAGGCTGCCTCAGAGCGTGTATCAGCCTTTCTAAGCAATAGAGGACATGGATATGGTGTTCGTCTCGGAGTTCGTACTACAGGCTGTTCTGGTATGGCATACGTAGTAGAGTTTGTTGACGAAGTCCAATCCGATGATATGACATTTGTATCCAACAATATTAACATAGTAATCGACGCCAAGAGTCTAACTTACCTTGACGGTACTCAGTTAGACTATACACGAGAAGGTCTTAACGAAGGATTCAAGTTTGTCAATCCTAACGTGAAAGACGAATGTGGATGTGGTGAGAGTTTCACAGTTTAATGTCCCATTAGCATAATGGATAGTGCAGTGGATTTCTACTCCATAGATCAGGGTTCGACTCCTTGATGGGACGCCATATTAGTTATAACTATATAACAAATTGTTCTAAGGAAAGTGTTGCCCTTTCCTCATTTATATGCTATAATAGCTATATATTAAATAAGGAATGAAGTTATGAATACGATCACATTAGAGCAAGCATTTAACACCGCACTTACAAACCCTGAGAACTTTCATGTTCAAGATGGACCTTTGCAAACTGACGGTACATTATTCCATACAAAAGGCCAACCTAATTGGTCATTTGTTCATGCTGATATGATCCTTTCTCCAGAGTGTTACAGCTCAGTTGGATTTGATAAGTTAGTTGCTGAATATAACCTTTCTAATCGCGCACAGTGGAGTATTTAACATGAACTTTGCTAACCGAATTGGTTACACAGATGTTAACCCTTGTGAAGTAGTTAAAGTTATTTCAGACAAGACTATCGAAATCCGCGATATGCGTTCAGTACAAGATCCTACCTGGAAGCCAGTTTGGCACCCAGGTGGTTTCAGCGCTCATTGTTCTAACATGTATTCACAGCGTTGGGATATCACTTCAGTCGAAACTAATCCAGTTATTCGTATTCGTCTTTCTAAGAACAAAGGATGGCAGGATAAGCATGGTCAGAAGTATGACCTATCTGATGAGCCTCGTAAATTCTATGATTTTAACTTCTAGGAGTTCCACTTGCAAAACTTTAAAGATCTAATTGAAGCAGCTCGAGGTCCATTTCAACGTGGTCAGAAGATCGAGTATAAGTACAAAGGTAAGAAGTTCATGGGTGTCATCAAGGGTGTTAATCCTCGTGACATGGATGAGCTATTGGTTGATCCAGGCGATGGTGTATTGGATGCAATCAGGATCAAAGACGTTACTAAGCGTCTTTAACTGAGAGAACTTTATTATGACAAGTCATTACGATTGTAGGAACTGTGGTCATTATCTTGGCATTAACTTTGGTCAATGTGAAGCATGCACACCCCAAGAGTATTTTGATCTACAGAATGAAATCAAAAATACAAGAAGTGGGGCTGCAGAAGCATGGGATAGTAGCTCTATGGCCACGCGTAAATTGTTCATTGAGCAGTACCTTGAAGATAAAGGTTACGGTCATATGGTGAATAGGCTGGAAGGTTTAAGAAAAACTCATCTCATCTTTATAAATAACTAAACAGCTAAGGAAACTATCATGCAAGTTAAATACAAGCAACATATTATGGATGAAATCTCCGATCAGGTTCTTTCAGCTACCAAGGCTAAGAAACGTATCGATGTTATTACGCTAGATGAACATGAGTGGACAGAGTTCAAAATGTACATGCGTACTAAGAAGGCTAAGGAAGAGCATGATGTTGACCTATCGAAGGTAGCAGATTCATTCAGTATTAACGGTATCATCATTAAGCCTGAAACTATTGCAGTTACAGCGAGGATCAAATGAATATATTTCCAGAGATGGATAGGCAAGAACCTACTATCTCTGAAGTTGATACTTGTAGAGCCAACACTAGAACATTACATGAAATGTTGGATATAATTAAAGAAATTAAAGCAGACTTGAGAGACTTTAGAAACCACTATAATGATAATGGAGCACCCAACTAAATGAGCAGTAAACTTATATCATATTCACAACCCCCCGCAGGAAGTGTCATAGCATTAGAGACACGAGAAGATAATGAAATACTAAACAACCTTATCTCCTATTGCGCCCGAGTCTCAGCACCAGACAATCAATCAGACTTTGTATCTGGTAAACGGCTGATAGACTATCTAATTAAGCATAAGCACTGGAGTCCATTAGAAATGGTCTCAGCATGTCTTGAAGTGGATACTACGCGAGATATCGCAAGACAGTTCCTCAGGCATCGTTCATTCTCATTCCAGGAATACTCTCAGCGCTATGCAGATCCCACTAAAGATCTAAACTTTGTAATCCGTGAAGCACGTCTTCAGGATCCAAAGAACCGCCAGAACTCTATTGATTGTACCGCAGCCGACTTCGATCTTATGATTGAATGGTCACGTCGCCAACAAGCAGGTATTAATCTCGCTCTTGAGAATTACACTTGGGCTGTTGATAATGGTATTGCTAAAGAGCAGGCTCGAGTAGTCCTACCGGAAGGTAATACAATGAGTCGTATGAACATTAATGGAACAATCCGCAGCTGGGTTCATTACATTGATCTACGTTCATCAAATGGTACGCAGAAAGAACACATGGAAATCGCTCGAGCTTGCTCAGAGGCTCTCATGGGTATCTTCCCTAGTATAGAAAAATACACACACGGAGATTAAAATGGTAGTAGTTAAATACGAAACTATGCCTGCTATGAGACCTCTTCCTATTCCTACAAAGGATAAGGGATTTTTCGGAGCAGTCATTATGTGGCTTATTGCATCAAGGCAATGGCAACTAGCAGCAGATTGGAAGTTCACTCTTGATGGAGTTCCTTATGTTATTCCTGCAGGATTTACATTCGATGGAGCATCTATCCCTAAGTTCTTATGGACGTACTTGTCTCCTACTGGTGTATTGCTAATGCCAGGTCTTATTCACGATTGGGTTTATAAGTATAAATCGCTAAAGCGTGCAGATAATAGACCTACTCCAGAGTTGAATCAGAAAGAATGTGATACATTATTTTGTGACCTAGCCATTGCTATCAACGGATTTAAGTTCATTAATAAAGCGGCATACATTGCATTACGAGCATTCGGTTGGATGGCTTGGAATAAACATAGGAAAAATGATTAAAAATAACTGTTGACTTATCCTCTTTGGTATGCTATAATAGCCTTACAATATTAAAGAGGAATAGGTTGATGATTCAAATTTTCGCTACAAGTTCTCGAGACCGCAAAATGCTAGGTAAGATAGCGGTCAATATTTCAAACATATTACAAATCCAACACATGGATGTTATGATAGATGTAAGTCATATAGACAGTGGTTGGCATGGTTATTGCGATGTGGATAGTATTGAACCAGATCGTGCAGATGTTTTTATTAACGAAGATTTAAGCTATGATGATAAAGTCATAGCATTAGCACATGAGTTAATTCATGTATGTCAATTTGCTAATCACTTGTCACTTGACGAAGATGTAGCATACGAAAATGAATCATCACTAGCAGAACAGGCAGTATCTTTATTATGATCAAGCGAATAGTATTACTAGCATCTTTATTAGTATCCTCTTCTGTACAAGCTGCAGAGCACTATAAACCATCTGAGCAAGAGCTTCGTTGTATTGCAAAGAACATTTACTTTGAATCTCGTAACCAATCTATAGCAGGACGTGCTGCAGTAGGACTTGTTACCATCAATCGTATGCACGATAAAAGATGGCCAAATACTGCTTGTGGTGTTGTCTATCAAGCTAAAAAGAGGTATAATGTAATACTTAGGAACCAATGTCAGTTTAGCTGGTATTGTGATGGGTTGTCTGATACCATAAGAGTAATGTCTGATTGGGATGATGCAATTTATCAAGCAAGGAATGCAGTGCGATTAATCAACGGTGGAGCTGACTTCACTGATGGTGCTACTCATTATCACTCAACATCCGTCAATCCTTGGTGGGCACCTAGTTATAAGTTTGTGGTTCGAATTGATGATCATAAGTTTTATAAATAACATTTTTATTATTGGAGTATATAATGGCACGATATCTATCAACAAAACATTACGGACATAATATTGGCTTATCAGCTGTATTTCGTCAACCTAATGCAGACCATTCACACTGTCATCTATTACACGGATACAGTTTAGCATTTACATTTACATTCGGTTGTACAGAATTAGACAATAAGAATTGGGCAGTAGACTTTGGTGGGTTAAAACCTCTGAAGAAATGGCTCGAAGATAACTTTGATCATAAGACAGCAATTGATAAGAACGATCCATTCTTATATAAGTTTTTAGAACTTGAAGATCTTCATCTAGCTGAAGTTGTTGTGATGGATGGTGTTGGTGCAGAGAAGTTTGCAGAGCATGCATTTAACTTTGCAGATAAACTTGTAAGTGAAATGACTGATGGACGTTGTTATTGTGTACGTGTAGTATGTGCAGAGCACGATTCAAACTCAGCTATATATGAGCGTGATTAATATGACTGATAAAGTTAAGAAATATCATTATAGCGAAATCTTTAACTCTATCCAGGGTGAGGGAATGTACACAGGTCAATGGACTATGTGGCTTCGCTTTTATCTTTGTAATCTTCAGTGTGATGGTTTCGGTCAGGATAATCCTACCGATCCATCTACATACGAATTACCTTATGAAGACTTTGATCCATCTTCGATCAAGCTAGTAGAAGATCTACCTGTTTGGGATAAGGGATGTGATTCAAGTTATACATGGGCTAAGAAGTATAAGCACTTGATGACTAATCAAACGTCTGCTGAGATATATCAAGGTATTAAAGATTCTATTAAGAATGAATTTAATCCATTAGGTAGGTTCAAGCATCCTGTATCTAATCAGATTGCTCATATGTGTTTCACGGGTGGTGAGCCACTTCTGAAGAATTCACAGAAGGCTTTCATTGAGATCTATCAACAGTTTAAGGATGATAGTTACAATATTCCTTCTGGTGTTACATTCGAGACTAATGGTACTACTCCATTGATCGAAGAGTTCAAGAAGTTTGTTGCAAATAAAGGAATCTATCGATCTCCTATTATGTTCTCTGTGAGTCCTAAGTTATGGACTGTGGCAGGCGAAAAGAACAAGAAAGCAATCAAACCTGAAATTGTAGCAGAGTATGAACATGTAGCAGGAATCGCTAATAAGGAATGGAAGAAGCCAACAGGGCAACTTAAATTCGTTATGGGTTCTAAGCAAGAGCAGTGGGATGAGTTAGATAGTGTTATTAGTCAGTTTAGAAAAGCTGGTGTTACATGGCCTGTGTATATCATGCCAGTAGGAGCTACTCTTGAGGAACAAGAAGAGTCTGCTGGAACTGTTGCTAAGATGGCATTCGATCGAGGCTATAATGTCTCTGGTAGATTGCATTGTTATCTGTTTGGAAACGCAATTGGTACATAGTTATAAATAGAACTAATAGTCCCTTATCTGTTGACATTAATGTTACTATAAGGGATAATAGATACATATATAACTAGGAACTAAACCATGATGTTATCATTCAAAGAATCAATTACACGGACTGATCAAATAGCTCGTGATCTAATGAAGTTTAAAAAGTATATGGATGAACCTATATACAAATTAGCTCATAAACATATGATGGCTGGACGTTTAGATAAAGCTCAGAAATTCATCGATGACTACAAGAAGAAGATGGATAAGCATTTAAAACGCGGAACCTAATTAAAGAAGCAATAAGGTGATCCAGGAGTTGCACTCGTAAGAGTTTTATCCTGGCCGGAGCCGTCTGTCCTGCCCCTTTTCTACAGACAATAAACTATACCGAAAAGGAAATACAATGTCAAAATCAAACCATGCCTTAGGCATTAAGGTAAACGCTCATTTAACTAAAATGGGTATTAATACTCCTACCACAGATCTATTATATGTAGATTCTCAAACAAAGATTGATCGTATCGCAGAACTTACAGCAGAGATGCTTCAGGTATTGGGATTAGATCTAACTGATGATTCATTAGAAGAGACTCCAATTCGAGTTGCTAAGATGTATGTCAATGAAATCTTTGGTGGTCTTCAAGATGAAAACTTTCCGAAGTGTACTACAGTAGAGAACAAGTTCTGTAATGGCGAAGAGTTCGTACTAGAAAAGAACATTACTTTATTCTCTGATTGTGAACATCACCTTCGTCCGATTATCGGTAAGGCTCATATCGCTTACATTCCAGGTAAGAAGGTATTAGGTCTTTCTAAGTTGAATCGTATCACACAATACTTTGCACAACGTCCTCAAGTACAAGAACGTCTCAATCAACAGATAGCACATGCTATTGCATTCATCACGGATTCTCCTGATGTAATGGTTGTTATTGAAGCTGCTCATACTTGTGTATCGCAACGAGGCATTAAAGATACTACATCTTCTACTGTCACAGCTTGTGTACTTGGACAATTTGGAGATCAGAATAGTGGTCTTCGACGTGAAGTAATGGCAAATATAAATCGTTAACCCTGTTGCCCTTCTGATGAAAGTATGGTATAATAGCTATATTGACTAACGAAGGGTTTTTTATTATGCAAGATTTTGATAAGGTAGCACAAGCAGTTTGGGCAACTAAAGATGTTCAAACAAAGCGTGATTTATTATTAGGTGCAATCGATGAGTTTGACCATAAAGGTAAATTCAACGAGAATGTAGTTAAGTTCACTAAGGCTGTGAATGGATCTAATGCTCCTAAGTTAGACTTCATTGCAGCTAATCTAGCTTTGAACAAAGATACTAAAGTTATCAAATAGGAATTATATTATGAGTGAACGTTTAACTAGTGAGTGGACTGATACAACTGAAGAAGCGTATGGTGCTTCTGGCAAGAAAGGTCGTATTGGTGAGTTGTTTATGAAGAAGGTTTTCGAGAGCTGGGGTTGGGCTGTTGAAGATTGTGAAGATGATAAGTCATTACAAACTAAAGGTATTGACTTGTACTTTAAAGCTCCTACATGGCATAACAAATATTCATGTGATGTTAAGAGTAATATGTCTAAGTATGGTTCATTCTTTGTTTATGCAGATTGGTTGTTTAATCCTAAACATATCAATGATCGTTACTTTCATGTTAATCCAGATACTGGTTGGGTAGCATGGTATGGAACAGAAGAAATGAAGACTTGGTATAAAGCAAATGCTCGTGGTAGTGACTATATTATAATCACTCCAGCCGACTCACCAAAATTCGTATCGAGACGACTAAGTAAGGTAAATGTATAATGAATAAAGTTGATAATTTTGTATGGGTCACATTTCAGAAGGAAGGCATTCATCGTTATCCTGATGCAGCATTGAATGAACGTTTGGATGATGTTAGCTTTCTAGGTTATGCTCATAGACATATCTTTCATTTCAAAGTGCAGCTAGAAGTATTTCATGATGATCGTGATGTTGAGTTTATTCAATTCAAACGTTGGTGTGAAGCTCTGTATGCTGGTGATGTATTACAAATTGATCATATGTCATGTGAGATGTTATCAGATGAATTAGCTGAACAAATATCGTTGACTTATCCAGGTAGACGTGTTATAATAGACGTATCGGAAGACAGAGAGAACGGTTCTTTTGCTACATACGAACCGTAATCATATAAATAAAGTAACTATTAATTAAGAGTAAAGAGTCATGAGCAAAACGTATACGGATGTTGTATCAGAATTAAACGAAGCTTCAAACAAAGAGATCGCAACTATGATCGGTTGGGTTATCTATGGTATGGAAAATACTAAGCATGATCACGAGAAGTTGAAGAAAGAGTTTACCAAGAAGTTTGGTGCTGCTATGACTAAGAAGTATTGGGATGATCTAGTATCTCAAGCTATGGGTGATTAATTTAAAATAGGCACTTCGGTGCCTTTTATTATGGAGTAAGTTTATAATGGCTACATTTTGTCATATCTGTCCTGGTGATCCTCATCTATTGGACATCCTTGTTGGTGATCGTGAATTTCATCTAACCCTAGCACATCTTGTCGAAACAGATAAAGTATACACTAAGTGGTATGCTGATAAATGTGAAGGCCTTGATGTAGTTAACATCATGGATAACTCTGCATTTGAAATGTTCAAGCAGGGTCGACCAATGTATCCATCTGATAAGTTAATCGAGATGGGAACTAAAGTCAATGCTGACTACATTGTTATGTCAGACTATCCTACAGAGCATCACTCTAAAACAATCCAAGCAGCTGTTGAAATGGCTCCACAATTACGTGAGGCAGGCTTTGGTACGTTCTTTGTTCCACAATCAGAGATCGGTGATATCGAAGGATTGCTTAATGCATTCGAGTGGGCATCAGAATCTGAACATGTAGATTACATTGGATTCTCTATTCTTGCTATTCCTAATGCATTTGGTGTAGAGAAGAATAACAAGTTACAACGATTCTTATCTCGTTGGAAGTTTATGAATATGTTGGATGAACGTGGAATCCTAGAAAAGATTGTAGACAATGGTAAGATGATTCACTTACTGGGTATGGTTGATGGTCCTAATGAGATCGAATTACTTGCTCGTTATATGGATTTGATTGACACATGGGATAGTTCGGCTGCTATTTGGGCTGGATTAAATAGTATCAAGTTTGACAACTCACCTACTGGTTTGGTGGATGGTAAATTTGAATTAGAAGTAGATTTTGATTATAAGTTGATTGGTTGTGATTCATCGAGGGCATTAGATCTAGTGTCTCATTGTGCAACTAACATCTATGTGATTGACAAAATGATGGAGAGTTTGAGTGACAGATATTAATTACAAATATGATGAGGGTGATATCCTCAAAGAGATTACAGACTATGTAAACTCAACATACAACCAGCACTATGTGCAAGGGGATGATCTTCAAATCATCGATGTATGGAAGTCGTTAGGGTCATTGGATACAACAGCACGTGATACTGCTATTAAGTATCTAGGACGCTTTGGGAAGAAGGATGGGTATAACCGTAAGGATTTGTTAAAAGCAATCCATTACATTATTTTAATGATGCATGACACAAAGGATGAAGTTTAATGAGTATGAAGAATATTGGGGGCGGTAGTTCTACTTCAGAGCTGTCTGCCATTCAGGAAGGTGACGTTCAACCGAACGCAGTTGATCTTCGAATTGGTAAGGTGTTTCGTATTTCAAAGAACACATTTGAAATCGATGAAGATAATAAGGTCCATCGGGGATCTGATCCATGTGAACTTAATCGTCATGGCATCTTCAATCTACCAGAAGGTCATTATGAAGTTATCATGGAGAATAAGATCAAAGTAGGAAAGGATGAAGCAGGATTTGTTATCACTCGTTCTACTCTGAACCGTAATGGTGTATTCTTAACTTCAGGACTATATGACACAGGATATGATGGAGTGATGGCAGCAGTAATGCATATCACTTGTGGACCAATGAAGATTGCTCCTGGTACTCGTATCGGTCAATATCTTAGCTTCGATGCAGAATCACTACACGACTATGATGGTTCGTATGGTGATGGTAAAGCACACGACGTTAAATATACATAACCAAATGGGGCTCTGTAGAGCTCCTTAAACTATGTTAAGGGGCCTTCTAGGGCCCTTTTTTTATGCAATTTTAATTTATATAAATATACAAAACGATATCATTACGGAATATACATGCAGACATTTATAGGGTACATCTCGGAGGCAACGTTAGTAGGTAAGTCTACCAATGGCACACCGAACATCAAGAAATATGTTATCGATAATCCTAAAGCATTAACCATAGATTATTCTATAGAGAACAAAAAGAAAGACGTTCCTGTATATGATCAGAATGGTATCCAAACTTCTGTTACACAAGCTGGTACTACATTCAGACTACTTTCTAAGAAAGTGTATGACATCGATGGTAATCCAGCATTACATACATCTATCGGTTACATCCACATTAAGCATGTAAGAAAGCCTTCTGGATTCAAAGCAATGGATGCCGAGATACTTGCTACAAGTGACCTTGATGGTTATATCAGAAAAGCAGTAATGGCTAATGGCAACAAAGGCATCTCAGTTAAGATTGGAAAGTTTACTGTTGCAGATGTCGTAACTGCTTCATCAGATCACATCAAAGGCGATCCTAAAGCAGACATTGCATTGATCAATAGTAGTGGCAAAGAAGTAGGTTTCATCTCTCATAAGAAAGAAGGTGGCGCTAAAGGCTTCAGTCAGTATGGTGGTATCTCCATCAAGTCAGGTATAAAGCACAAAGAGATTGAAGCATTCGTTAATGATCTAGCTGCTGTATATAAGACTGATAAGCCAAAGTCTGGCGATGCATACTACAGAGTTATCAAAGATCCTAGGCTAATTAACGCATCTGTGTACGGACCAGGATATGGTGGTGCATTTGCAAGAGATAATTGTCATTGTATTGGACAAGGAAATCCGTTGCTAATTGGCAAGAAAGGGAAGTATACTTTAGACTTCTCAGAGAGCATTCACATTAATGGTGATGTTAAGTGGGCCAAGATAGGTAAGTTTACTGCAGTGTTCGGAGCTACATTTAGATCTGGACGTAAAGTAATGTCGCCTAAGGGTGTTGAAGTAAAGAACATCAGAGCAGGAATCTATCCTGTTGCGTATATGAATACAAGACGTAAGTTAAAGGAAATATAATGATATCGATGAGCGAACACTTAATACAAGAAGCAAAGAATACTCATATGACTCATATTGAGGATCTTGTGCTTGATGGTGGTGTGAAAGGAGCTCGTGAAGCAATCCTTGCATTGCGTTCATTACGAGATATGTTAGCTGGTCATACTAAAGCTAAGACTGATGTTACTGTTAAATGGGATGGTGCTCCTGCAGTATTTGCTGGCATCAATCCAGAGAATGGAAAGTTCTTTGTAGGATCTAAATCCATATTCAATAAGAATCCAAAGCTAAATTATACCGATGCTGACGTAGACGAGAACCATGGTCCTGGTCTAGGCGAGAAGCTGAAGATGGCATTAAAAGAATTCCCTAAGTTAGGAATTAAAGGTGTCATTCAAGGTGATATCATGTATACTAAGGGCGACCTAAAGAAGTCTGTTATTGACGGTAAGAAATACATTACAATGCATCCTAACACTATCGCCTATGCTGTTCCAGCTGAATCAAAGCTAGCAGCCACATTAAAGAAAGCTAATATTGGTGTGGTTTGGCATACAACTTATACGGGTAGTTCATTAGAAGCTATGTCAGCATCATTTGGTGTGGACGTATCAAAGCTAAAGACAGTACCTTCTGTATGGAGCATCTCTGCTGATCTGCCTGATATGTCAGGACTTGCTACATTCACTAATAAAGAAACAAAGCTATTAACCTCGCATTTATCTAATGCCGGTAAAGTATTCCAAAAGATTGCCGCTGGAACTCTTAAAGAGATTGAGAGCAACAACGAATTAAACCTCCTACTCAACACATTCAACAATACTAAAGTTCGTAACGGCAAACGTATCACTAATACAACAAAGCACGTAGCAGAACTAATTGTATGGGTTAACGCTCGTTTCCAGAAAGAAATCGATAAGCGTAAATCAGAGAAAGGTAAGACATCACAGACAGTAAAACGTGATGCTATACTTGCATTCTTCTCAACATCCAATAAAGCTAATCTTAAACTAATATTCGATCTACAGAACTACATTGTAGAAGCAAAGTTAATGTTAATCAAAAAGCTAGCAGAGGTTGGTGGCATATCAACATTTGTTAAGACTGCAGATGGATTTAAAGTAACATCCCCAGAAGGATTTGTTGCGATTGATCATCTAACAGGTTCTGCCGTTAAATTGGTAGATAGAATGGAGTTCTCAAAGAATAATTTCGATCCTTCAATCATAAAGGGTTGGGAAAGTTCAACATAATAGTACGTATAAATACTACTAACACCACAATAAATTAAATGGGATTAAGTACTCATGATAGAGTTTAACGAGTATATTATTGAGAGTTTAGACGAAGCCAAAACTATGGCAC
>Ga0209279_10000566_pt1 | contig 23206 bp, 29 predicted proteins | sample CoawatmetaG00DNA_3_FD_187508 | JGI IMG/M metagenome (GOLD analysis project Ga0209279, IMG submission 187508) | Marine microbial communities from the West Antarctic Peninsula - Coastal water metaG006-DNA (SPAdes) (version 2) | ecosystem: Environmental > Aquatic > Marine > Coastal ... | reverse complement strand
ATCGCGGTCTCTCGCGCGTCGAGCGCGGCGACCTGTTCGGCGAACGCGACTGCGTCCACCGGCTGCTCAGGTGCAGTCGTCATGGAAAATTCCTCGATGGTGAGTGTGACCGCGCCGGCCGGCGCGTCCGAAAAGGCGTAGGTGCCCAGCCCTTTGATCGCCGGCGCCGCCGCGCCGAGGAACCCGACGTGCTGGAGATACCAGTGGCCGGGCTTGGGGTTGGACGGGCTGTGGGGGGGATAGAGCTGCGGCGAGACCTTGCGGTAATGCCCGGCCTCCACCGCCTCGGCGAAGGCGGGCGCGACCTCGGACGGCAGCGCGACGAGATTGCCGTCCTCCATCGCGAGCGCGCCGACCCAGCCATAGGCGGGGGCGTCGGTGCTGGGATGGCCGACGACCAGCGGGGCGGGATCGCTGCCCGCGTCGTAGGACGCGATCAGGTCGTCGAGGTCCGCCTGCGCGAACGTGACCTTGGTGCCGTGAATATCGGTGAAGGTGCCGGGACGAAGGATGCGAATAGCGCGGGCCATGCCGCGGAATTACGCGCGCGCGCGATCAGCGCAGGACTTCCGCTCGCGGAAGCAGTGGGTTAGCTCTTGCTGAACAGGACGGGGATTAAGGCCATGATCACTATTGAAATTCGTAATCCCGATCGAGGAGTTCGCAGAGTTTTTCCAGATGAGGCATCCGCAATTGTGTGGGTGCAAGATGAGATCGCTCGATGGGAAAAAGCACTTGGACCAAATTTACAGAACAATCCGGGCGCCTACGCGGAGCCAGTGCTCGCGTGGCGCCATATAAAAGACGACATCGATGGTTTTCGGCGTAGAGGGCGAAACAAAACTTCGGAAAGAGAGTATTTTCTTGGAGATGAAACCGATAGTTTGGTAGAGATTAACTCTGCATATGGCAGGTCTTTAACGTATGTACTGAATAATCTGGGGGTAGATTCGGCAAATGCGGCCGCAATATATTATAGGATAGGATCCGGTGAACTAGACTGGAGTGATAATGTCCAATTTCGTGGCGTAGTGCTCTTTGAGATAATACTAAATACATACCGGCAATTTGAACAAGATAATGCTGAGCGGTCAGCCAGAGCAAAGGTCGATACAGTATCAGATCGTATTGATCAGATTAATGGATCAATATCAAAAATAGACGAGATGATCGCCTCTGTATCAGCGACGGTATTGCAACAGCGATCGGAGGTCGACGCGGAGTGGATGACCTATAAAGCGGAAGCCACTGAGAATTGGCGAAAACTTGCCGAGGAGGCGACGCATATCGAAGCGATAAACAAATCGGCGGTCGCAGCTGCAGAGAGCCGGTTTGCAGGTTCGATACAAGATGCGCAAACAAAGCTCGATGGTTGGATTTCCGCCCAGGGTGAGCAGCGCCAACTCGAAAAGCCCGCTGCGCTCTGGGCCGAGCGTGCCGGGAAGCACTCGAAACAGGCCGCCAAGTGGCAGTCCATGTCGATTATCGTTGGCATCGCGGGCTTGGTGTTCGCAGCGCTTGTCGCGGTGATCGCGTTCAAATTGGCGAAGCCGTTGTTCGACGCCGCCATCGTACCCGGCGCACCGGCCAAGTTGCTTGCGGGCACGCTGCGCCCCACCTTCCACTACGAGTTGATCTTCACCGGCGCGATCACGCTAGCCTGGCTGACCATGTACCTATGGGCGATGCGAATTCTCGTCCGGCTCTATACGACCGAACATCACCTCGCGATCGATGCCAGCGCGCGTGGTGCGATGATGGAGGCGTATCTTGGTCTGATCGAGGCGGACGCTGCCAACGCGGCCGATCGGCCGATCGTGCTTCAAGCGTTGTTCCGCCCGGTGCAGGACGGCATGGTGCGCGACGATGGTCCGCCTGGTATTACACCGGCCGCGCTGTTGTCGTCGATCGCCGGCGCGAAGGGCGGTAACAGCTAACCCCGCGCGATCCGCTCCAAGCGGCGGCGCTCGCGATCGTTGGCGTTGAGCCAGGCGATCGCAGGTACGCCAGCGGGGGTGCGCGGTAGGAAATCGGGATGGATGCCGCGCACACTGGCCCCGCGTGTATTGCAACCGACGTGACCGTTCCCGCCGCTGCAACGCATCATCGTGCCCAAACGCTGAAGGTCGATGTTCAACCGCAGGCTACGCCGCCGCGGATCGCGCGAGGCGAGCAGACAGCCAGGGACGAAATACCGACGGCGCCCGCATCCCCGACATGTGACCTCGACCACGATACCATGCCGGGCACAGTCGCCGATCGTCTCGCACCGGATCAGGCTCATCGTTCGACATCCTCGATCGCGGCGTAGCGTCGACGTGCCAGCTCTAGGAACGGTGGCGGGTCGCGCTGGATGAAGGCGCAGGCGTCGAGATAGAAGGTGCCGTCCTCGCGCCGGCCGTTGCGGCTCGCCAGCGCGTCGGCCACCGCCTGCCCGCGCGAGGCCCGCCATGGCCAGCAGCGATCGAACACGCGCAGGCGCCAGCGCGGGAAGCGGTCGGTTGGATTGGCGAGGATCACCGCGGCCGGCGGCCCCAGCCGCTCGCGCCGCTCCCAGCGGCGACGCCGATCGCCCGCTGCCACGATCAGCGCGCACGCTTCGGCATGGCTGATGAAACGGCCGGTCAGGGGATCGCGATTCATGCGCCGCGCCGCCATTCGCGTTCGGCATCGTCCAGCATCTCGAACATGTCGCCGTCGGCGCCGCGCGCGATCAGGTGCGCGCGTACCCCATCGGGATCAGCGCGTTGCGGAAACCGCGGATCGCGCGCCGCGCTGTCCGCCAGCTGCCCGATCCAGTCGATCCGCCCCTTCTGGGTGACGAGCCACCCGCCGAACTGCTGCTGCATATGACCTCCCGATTCGCAGAACAGAACAGGAACATGCCGCCGGGTCGGTCATCTGTCGAGTCCGTCGATCGCCAAGCCGCCGTCCTGCCCCTGTGCAGCCCGCACAGCGCGATGCGCACCCTTTCGGCGACCGGACATCGTCGAGCCGCTGACGCGCGCCTCCAGAGGCCTTACGGTCGCGATCGGAAGGATGGGGGATTCGATGCGAAAGGCACTGCTGGCCGCGCTGGCGCTCGCGGGGTGTTCAAGCCAGGCGCTGAAACCGGAGGATCAGGCGGCGGTCGAACGCTTCGCTGCTCAGGAACAAGCTCCGGCCCCCGCGCCGGTTGTGGCCAGCTGGTACGCGGGCGGCGAGCCGGGGTTTCTCGCGTGCGCCGAGATTAAGGCGCCGCCGGGGGCAGGCAAGCCGACGCTGCGGTTGGTGTACGATCTGGTGCGGAAATACGGGCAGGTCGAGATGCATGAGGGGTGGCACGCAGCCAACGGCGCTGGTGAAGCTGCACTTGAGAACAATCGTGTGTCATTTGATAGCGTCTGGCAGACTCATTGCACGACCCGAACCGTGGAAGGGCCGCGTCGAATATTGTGAGTATTGCTTTCAGCTACTCGCACTCCATAGTGTTCAACATGAGCATGGCAGAATTTGACGGTGATCGCCCGATCCGTACGGATGACGAAGACCGATTTGGCTTTTCATCATTAGCCGATCGCATCGCCGATGCGCTCACCGTACAACCCGGCAGTAAGGGTTTCGTCTTTGGCCTTGAGGGGAAATGGGGATCAGGGAAGTCCAGCTTACTCGCGCTTTCCCTCAAAAAGCTGCGCGCCATGGACACAGGAAAAGTTGCAGCGGTCGAGTTCCGGCCATGGCTCATCGGAGACCGCGATCAACTGCTGAACTCTCTTTTCGAGGAACTCGCCAAGGCGATTGCCGGCTTGGAACGCGAGGGAGGAGATGCGACGAGGGCAACGACGTTGGCCGCAAAGGATGTTGCGGCCCAGGTGAAGAGTTTCGCCCGTCATCTGGGTCCCGTCGGCAAATTAGCTGGCGTCGCTGGCCTATTTGTTCCCGGAGCGACCATTGCCGGTGATATCATCGAAAAGATCGCCGCCGCAGCCGCTGAGCAAACGGAAGGCCCCACTTTGGTAGAACAGAAGGAGAGGCTATCAGCGTCCCTCCTCAAGCTCGACTGTCGGATTGTCGTAACGATTGACGATGTCGACAGGCTGGAGCCGAAGGAAATTGCGGAGCTGCTGCGCCTTGTGCGTTCCGTCGCCGATTTTCCGAACGTGTCCTACCTGCTCTGCTACGACAGACGCATTCTTGCTCATGCAATCGAAGCGGGCATGGGCTTGCCCAACGGCAATAATTATCTCGAAAAGATTATTCAGACTGCAGTTGCGGTCCCGCAGCCAGAATCCTTCGCGCTCCGCCGCTGGTTCTCGACGCAGCTGCAAGGCTTCGCACAAGGTCGTCAAGACCGGGTCAGCCAGCTCCAGCAGGTCATTGATCAGACAGGTGGTCGAGTTATGGGCACACCCCGCGCCGTTGTCAGAGTGCTGGACAGCCTGCGGGTTTATTGGCCTAGTCTTCAGTCACGCGTGGATTTGGCCGATCTTGTATGGTTGCGCATGATCGCGGTTGGGCATCCAAATTTGTACGGCTGGATTGAGGAATATCTTGTCGCAAGCGTAGCCCTCTCCAGCGGTCGAGTAGTCGTATCGTCAGATCAGCAAGCGGAAATGGGAAAGGGCTTGAACGCCGCGCTTGCAGCCGACGGGCTTGAATGGGACAAAATTCAGTTTGAACTTGAGCGTCATCTGCCCGGAATCCAAACTCAAGCCTTCAATAAGAAGAAGGATGAACGTCTTTTTTACCAGTTAAAGAAAGGGCGTTATGGTGGAAGGAGTAACGACGGGCTGCTTGCCAATCCGAGTTATACACGCCTTTTCTTTACTCTTATAGACTCGCCGGACGCTGTAACGGAAGATGACGTTCAACGTCTTTTGACTGCAGCAAACGCGAGCGCCGAAAATGTAAAATATCTGATCGTCTCGATGGGGCTGCAAAAGGGTGACGCGGGCGCTAGCAAAGCCGAAAGATTGCTCGACGAGTTTCGGTACACGGACCGGGAGGTGTATAGCACATGGCCGCTGGAGGCTCTCGTGATGGGCCTGAGCGAAGCAGCGGATGATCTCGCCGCGGTTGGGATCGATGATTGGGGCTATCCCCAGGTCTGGTATCTGTTACGAGCTGTATTGCGGCAGCTCCATGACGGTGTGGAACCAGAACGGTTCCAGCGCCTTTTCCGGTTGCTATTTACCAACGGAACATCGCTTGGGTTTCTGACCTATCTGCTTCGGGACGAGACGTTCAATCAGGGGTTTTTCGGCGACCGTGGAAACGTGCACGAATGTCTGGCATCTGCTCAGACGTTCGAAGAGATTCGCATCGGTATGTTGCGTCGATACGACGCCATGGGTCTCGATGGCGTACTGAATCACCAAGCCGCGACGAATATCCTTTATGCCTGGTCACAGGCGGGCGGCCGGGACGACCTTAAAAGCCGCATCGAGGCCCGTGCGCAATCCGACGGCTGGTTGTTGACTTTTGTGTCTAAGCTTTACTCGGTGAATTCCTCGTTGTCGCTCGACGCACTATCGGCATTCTTCAAGCAGCCATCGAAGATCGTAAAGCGGCTCAGCCAGCTCGCACAAGGCGATCCCCCTGTGGCGGCCGCGGAAGCTGCAATCCGTTCACTCAAATCTAATATGCGCTTCGACGGAGAGGATCTCGACGCACTAATGGCAACTTGGCAGCAACACGAGGCGGACCAAACTGGTTAGGCCATGCAGCGCTATTTATTGTCGCGCAGACGATCGCTTGCATGCTTGTCGTATTCGGCCTTCGTTATCATACCAAGCCTTGTAGGTCGCAATCCCCTCTTCAAGCGCCATGCACGCGATATTATGCCCGCCGGCCTCCACCAGGGCCAGCGTGCGGCCGTAGTGGTCGTACCCGACCCGGTCGATCCGCACCTTGCCCTTCAGCATCGCCGCCAGCGCGTCCTTCGACGCATAGGGATCGCCCTCCACGCAGACGCGCCCGCGGCGGCAATGGCCGGGCATCTCCGGCGCATCGATGCCGAGCAGGCGGATCCGTTCGGTCCCGCATTTGATAGTGTCGCCGTCGATCGCGTGGCAGGGGACGGCCAGCGTCACCCAGGCAAGCGCGATCAGCGGCGCCATGGGTTGCCCACCACCTTGATCGCGCCGACGACGCGGCCCAGCACCTCGAACGTGCCCTCCTCGCTTTCCACCTCGACGACGATGTCGGTGTAGACCGGGTTGGCACTCTTCAGGACGATCGTCGCGCCCTGCATCTGAAGGCGCTTCACTAGCAGCGTGCCGTCGCGACGCACGACGTGCATGCCGTCGCGCGGGCGGTTCGCGCTGGTGTCGACCAGCACGCGGTCGCCGTCGCCGAACTCGGGTTCCTGGCTGTCGCCGACGACCGTCACCAGCTTGAGGTGCTTGGGATTGCCGAACTGGGCGAGCCAGGCGCTGGGGAAAGGCCAATAGCCCATCGGCTCCTGCCGATCGAAACTGAAGCGTCCGGCGCCGGCCGCGACCTCGATGTCGAATTCCGGCACGCTCAGCACGTCGCCGTCGTCGGTCGCGACATGGCCGTCGCGCATCTCGCCGCGGCCGAGCAGCAGCCAGTCCAGGCTGACCTCCAGCGCCGCGGCGATCGCGATCACCGCCTCGGTCTTGACGAAGCCCTTGCGACGGTAGCCGTTGAGCGTGCTGATCGGGATGCCTGCCGCATGCGACAGCCAGGCATAATCGCGGTGGCCCAGCGCTGCTGCGATGCGGTCCTCCATCGACTGATGATCAACATCGACGGTCATGCCGCATTCTCGCGACGAATTTTCGGCATCGCCCACCGTTCATGCTGACTTTTCGGCTTGCCGCCGCCCACATTTGAGCATAACGAGTTTTCAGGCCGACTTTTCGGCATGAATGATCCCCTCGCTGAGTTTTCAGCAGGCAACAGGTGGAGGCCGCGTTTGCACCGCGAAGACGTCAAGGCTGCGATCCGCAAACGCTTCGGCAGCCTCAAGGCGTTCGAACGCGCGGAAAATCTGCCGCTCAAGTCGGTCAGCGGAGTGTTGGCGGGTCGCAAGAGCGATCGCGTGCAGCGCGCCATCAACGGCCTCTTCCAAGATGCGCCGCGGGACATCCGGGGCGTGGTGGATAACTACCGGCCCGAAACTCGGTCTGGCAAGTCGGCATGACATTGGTCGGCCGCACCCATCTGTCCCCCAGCGAGATCGCAGCGCTCGCGCTGGACGGCCTGCCGGAAACGAAGCGCGGCGTGCAGCTGCTCGCCGAGCGGGCCGGCTGGGCGTCGATCGCGCGCGTCGGGCGGGGCGGCGGGCGGCAATATGCGGTCGCCGACCTGCCGGAAGCGGCGCGCCGCGACCTTGCCGATCGCTGGGCGGCGCAGGCGGGCGTCGCCGCGATCGGCCGGCCGAAGGGCACCGATTTCTTCACGCAGAACCCGGCGGTCGCCGATGCGGTGGAGGTGCTGCTCGCCGAACGGCCGCTGTCGGCCGCGCGCATCCTGGAACTGCTGTCGACGCGCTTTGCTGTGCTGCCCTCGCGCCGCACACTCGCCCGCTTCATCGGCCGGATCGAAGCCGAGAAACCCGCGCTGCTGGCCTCGATGCGCGATCCCGATCTGTACAAGAGCCGCTACCGCCTGGCGCTCGGTCGCGCCGACGCCGCCGTCACCCATGCGCATCAGGTGTGGGAGATCGACACCACCCGCGCCGACGTGCTGTGCCGCGAAGGGCGCAAGTCGATCCTGGGCATCGTCGACGTCTGGTCGCGCCGCACCTTCTACCTGGTCGTCGATTCCGAAAGCGCGCAGGCGGTGCGCCGCACGCTGGTCGCCGCGATCACCGCCTGGGGCGTGATGCCCGAACGGCTGCGCACCGATCAAGGTTCGGGCTACATCAACCAGACGATGGCGACCGCGCTGCCGCTGCTCGGCATCGAGCATGAGCCGGTGCCGCCCGCCAGCGGCGACAAGAAACCGTTCGTCGAGCGCATGTTCGGGACTTTCACCCGCGAACGCGCCGCGCTGCTCGACGGCTTCGCCGGCCACAATGTCGCGCAGGCGGCAAAGCTGCGCCAGGCGGCGAAGGTGCGCACCGGCCGCGCGGTGATCGTCCCCGAGCTGACCGCGGCCGAGCTGCAGGTCGTCATCAACGCCTGGCTGGACGGTGTGTACCACCTCCGCGACCATGCCGGCATCGGCGCCAGCCCGATATCGCGCTGGACCAATTCGCCGCGGCCCGCCCGCGCCGCGCCCGACGAGGCGGCGCTGCGCCTCGCGCTGTCCGCCGCGATCGGCCCCGCCACCGTCACCAAGCGCGGCGTGCAGTGGAAGCATGGTCGCTACTGGGCGGCGCCGCTCGCCGCCTGGGTCGGCCGGCAGGTGATGCTGCGCCGGGACGAGGATGATCTGGGCGCGATCTTCGTGTTCGATGCCGACGGCCAGTATATCGCGACGGCGGTCAATGCCGAACGCTCCGGCCTGTCGGAGGAGCGGTTCGCGGTCGAGGCCCGGCGCCAGCAGGCGGCATGGATGGCCGAGCAACGCGCCGAGCTGCGCGCCAAGCGCCGCGACTTTTCGTTCGAGCGCGCCCGCGACGACCTGCTGCGCCGCGATGCCGAGGCGGCGGGCAAGCTCGCGACGCTGCCCGTGCGGACCGCGGCGCACGTCACGCCGATGCTCGCCAGCATCCCCGACGCCGCCCCCGATCTGCCCGGCGACGCCGCGCTGGAGGCCGCGGTCCGCCGCGCGCCTGCGCGTGCCGTGCCCGTCTCGGTCGAGGACCGCATCGCCGACACCGACCGCATCCTTGCCGCGCACGATGCCGGCCAGGACGTCGCGGCGGATGCGCTCGCTGCCGCCCGGCTGCACGCCCAATCCTCCGAATATCGCGCGGACAAGATTCTGCGCGGCCCCTTTCAGGCGCGCCGATCCGCCGCGCCCGCCCCGCTTCAGCCCCTGAGGGAGATCAGCCAGTGACCGACTCCATGCCCACCCTGCGCGGGATCAGCGAACCCGCGCAGCTCACCAACATGCGCCTCGGCCTGTCGACGATGCTCGACTGCCAGGATGCCGAGGAAGGCTCGCCGCGGATGGGCCTGTTCTATGGCCCATCGGGCTACGGCAAGTCGGTCGCCGCGGCGACCGTCGCCGCCCGGCTCAACGCCGCGTACGTCGTCGCGAAATCGATCTGGACGCAGCGTTCGCTGCTGGAGGCGATCGCGGTCGAGATCGGCATCACCAGCCCCGCGCGCACCGCGCCGCGGCTGCTCGACCAGGTCGTCGATCAGCTGCTGGAGGAACCGCAGCCGCTGATCGTCGACGAGATGGATCACCTCGTGACAAAAAAGTCGGTCGAGATCATCCGCGACATCCACGACAATGCGCGCATTCCCGTGCTGATGATCGGCGAGGAGGCGCTGCCCGCCAAGCTGAAGGCGTGGGAGCGGTTCGACAACCGCATCCTGGTCGCCACGCCGGCGCAGCCCGCCGACCTGCGCGACGCGCGGCTGCTGCGTGCCTATTACTGCCAGAAGGTCGATGTCGCCGACGATCTGCTCGACGCGATCCTGGCGGCGACCGGCGGCATCACCCGCCGCCTCGTGACCAACCTGCAGATGGTGCAGAAGCACGCGATCGCCGCCGGCCGCGACCGGATCGCGCTGGCCGACTGGGACGGACGCAAGTTCCGCACCGGCGCGGTGCTGACGCGGAAGGCGGCTTGATGCCCGGCTATGCCGTCTATCTCGATGTCCGGCCGGAGGTGGAGGAACCGTTGTGGCGCGCGCTCAGCGACGCCGCGGCGCCCGCCACCGTCCACGAACTGCACCTTGCCACCGCGGCGCACCCCAACGCGATCCAGCACCGTCTGTCGCGCTGGGTCAGCGCCGGCCTGGTCACGCGGACGGAGGGTTCGCCCCGGCGCTTTGCCATGACCGACACGACCGAACGCACGCCGAGGCCCCCGCGCGTCGACCTTACCGGCCGCATCGCCGTGCGCCGCCGCACCGCGCGCGAGGCGCTGTGGAGCGCGATGCGCGTCCTGTCGCGTCACGGCAGCTTCGACGTGCCGACGCTGCAGATGACCGCGGGCGTCTCGCGCCGGTCGACGGAGGAGATGCTCAACGTCCTCCACCGCTCGGGCCACGTCCGCCAGCTCGCCCGCGGCAACAGCCAGACCGGCAGCTGGTCGACCTATCGCCTCGTCCGCAACACCGGGCCAAAAGCGCCGGTCGTGCGCCAGCAGGTGGCGGACGGCGTTCGTCGCCGCCTGGTCGTCGACGGCAACACCGGCATCGCCACCGACATCTCCCCCGCCGCGGTCAGCCTGCGGCGGAAGGATACCGACCCCGCTGCGGCCGGGGGGGAGGGTTAACCATGTCTATTAACCTCACCAACCGCGACAAGGCGCTTGCCGCCTGGGGGGCGGAGGCCCCCGCCTGGGTGCTGCTGCTCGCCGACGAATGCGACCGCAGCGGCCAGCGCATCGCCGGCAACCGCATCGGCTATAACAGCGCGGTCGTCAGCCGCATCGTCAACGCCAAATACCCCGGCGACCTCGCCGAGGTGGAAACGCTCGTCCGCGCTGCGCTCGGCGCCGAGCAGGTGATGTGCCCGGTGTTCGGGGTGACGCCGCTCAAGCGCTGCATCGCCAACCGCCGCCGCACCCGCCCCGCGAACTGGGCGCAGGTCCAGCTCGCCCGCGCCTGCCCCGACTGCCCCAACAACACCGACCGTCCCGAGGAGGATTGAATGACCGTTGCAACCGACCTGCAGACCCTTGTCGCCGACGTGTCGGCTGCGATCGCCAGCGGCAAGCCGATGGGCCGCACCGAACTGGAGGTGATGCGCCGCACCTTGTCCGCGGTCGCCACCGAAGCGCGCGCCGAGGAAAAAGCGGGGACGCTCGCCGCGATGGTGCTGCGCGACCTGTTCGCCGGCATCGAGAATCGCGCCGCCGACCTCTCCGGCCTCGCCGCTTTCCAGCGCGAGCGACTGGGCGCGGTCTTGCCCCGTGCTCCAGGGGTGCACTGATGGACGCGGACTCCCCCTACGACCACCTGATGTGGCGCCGCGGTGAGGCGCGGATCGGCGATTTCAGCTGCTCCAGCCGCGGTGGGCGCACGGTCATGCGGATCGAGCTGATCGTCACCACGCCCTGGGCGCTCGCGGATGTGTCGCGCGACCTCATGGAACTGAAGGCGACGGGGCAGGCCAAGCCGCCCCGTGCCACGCCAAGGACATCCTCATGACCGACATCATCCGGCTGACGCCGATGCACGGCTTTACCGCTTCGATCGCGCATGTCCTGCGCGATCCCGTTCCCAATCAGGCCGCGGGGATCGCCATCGGCCTGGATGGTGAAGGCGACGACCGGCGGCTTGCGCTGACCCTGCGGCATGCCGACGGCACCGCGCTCGTCTGCTACCTCAGCGATGCCGGCATGGGGCGGCTCGGCGACCTGATCGTGCGCGTCTATGGCGAAAGCGTCGTCGCCGCCGCCACCGCCGTCGTCGGGAGCGTCCAGTGACCGCGCCGGCCGTCGCGGCGATCGTCGCCGAGGTGGCGGAGGCGTTCGGCGTCACCGTGCCGGCGCTGCTGGAGCGCGACCGCGTGCTGCGCGCCCGCTTCGCGGCGGTGTGGGTGGCGCGCCAGGCGACCGGCGCGAGCTTCGCCGGGCTGGGGCGCGCGCTCGGCGAGCGCGATCATTCGACCACGCTCCACGCCCATCGTCGCGCGGAAGCACTGCGCGCGAGCGACGCGCCGTTCCGCCAGCTGACCGACCAGCTGCTGCGCGGCATCCTGGGGCACGATAAGCCATGATCGCGCCGCGCCGGGACTATCGTGCCGCGCAGGCCGACCGCGGCTACCAGCCGAGCTATGTCGCGGGCACCGCCTGCCCCGGCTGCGGGCACCGCGCCTGGCTGCTCGGCCGGCGCGCGGCGGAATGCGGACGCTGCGGCACCGCGCTGCCACTGGCGCCGGAGGTGGCGCATGGCTGAGCCTCGCCGCAAGCCGGCCGGTGGCGCCGACGCGCGCGTGCGCCTGATCCGCGCGGTGCGCGCCGCCTGCCGGGCGCAGGGGATCGGCGACGACGACCGCCGCGCGATCCAGCTCACCGCGACCGGCAAGGCGTCACAGGCCAACATGGACACGACCGACCTCGCCCGCGTGCTCGACCGGCTCAACCGCACGCAGGCGCCGCGGGGCGCCGATCGCGCGCATGTCGGCAAGGTCCGCGCCTTGTGGTGGACGCTCTACTGGCTGGGCGCGATCGACCAGCCCGACGATCGCGCGATCGGTGCGTTCGTAAAGCGCCAGACCGGCCGCGACGCGCTGCGCTTCCTCGACGCCCGAGCCGCGCATCGCGTGATCGAGGCGCTTAAGGACTGGGCAACGCGCGAAGGCGTGGCCTGGCCGATGCCGGGCGATCCGATCGCCGACCGCCGCGCCGTTGCGACCGCGATCGCCGCCCGCATCGATCCCGCCACCCCGGTCGATACGATGCTGCGCGCGATCCTGCCCGGTGATCCGGCGCAATGGCCGGCGGGCAGCTGGGACGAGGCGATTCGGGCGCTGGGCAAGCGCTGGCGCCGGGAGCGCGCGCGATGACGGACGCCGCCGTGCCCGCCCTGTCCGAGGCTGCCGCCGCGCTCGACCGCTGGCAGGCGCGTGGCCGGCTCCCGCGCCTCGACGAACTGCCGATCCCCGCCGACGTGCGGCCCGGCCCCGGCTGGACGCAGCAGATGACCGAGATGGCCGATCACATCGGCGCGTATACGACGCTGTGTATCGTCGCTCGATACGGTGGCACGCAGGTCTATATCGGCCGAGATCCCGCGCGTTCGCCCTTCGCCGAGGTGGTCGACGCAGCGACTGCGGCAGCGATCGCCGACATCTATGGCGGCAACCGGCTGCTCGTGCCGGTCGGACGGGTGGCGATCGCGCGCGCGCGGCGGGCTGTCGTCCTCGCTGCGGTACGTGCCAAGCGGATCAGCGGGGCGGACGCGGCCAAGGTGCTGGGCACGAGCCGCACGTATCTAAGTCACCTCCTCAACGAGACGGACGAGGGATGCGCCATGGAGCCGGCCGCGGCGGTATCACGCTTTCCCCGGCAGGGAGACCTCTTCGCATTGCTGTCGTTGCCCCCTAATTGCCTGACGAGGCCTCGCGGGTTTGGGTGATGTACTCGCGGGGTGATCGGTAGCCTAGCGCCTTGTGCGGATGGACCTCATTGTAGTGGGTTAGCCAGCGGGGCAGTTGCTCGATGACAGTGCGTGCATCGGGCGTCGGGTTTACACGGACGTAGTCGCGCTTGAGGGTGCGCACGAAAGCTTCGGCCATGCCGTTCGATTGCGGAGAGCTGACCGGCGTGGTGCGGGGTACGAGGCCGATGTCGCGCGCGAAGCGGCGAGTATCGTGAGCAACGTAAGGGCTGCCGTTATCGCTGAGCCATTCAATGGGCGAGGCCAAGCGGTTCACCGGGCCAAAGCGATGCTCGACAGTGGCGACCATCAGATCACGGATGTCCTCGGCGGTGATGCCGCCGGTGGTAGCAACGTGCCCCATGGCCTCGCGGTCACAGCAGTCGAGTGCAAAGGCGACGCGCACCTTTTCGCCATTGTCGCAAGCGATCTCCAAGGCGTCAGAGCACCAGCGGGTGTTGCGCCGATCGACGGCAACGCGACCATCATGGCGCCGCTCCTCCCGGCTGCCGTTGTGGCGCTGAAGCAGCAGCCCGTGCACCTTCATGACCCGGTAGACCCGCTTGGGATTGGGCGCTGTGCGCCCGATCCTGGCAGCCTGGCGGCGCAGAAGGGCGTGGACCCGGCGATAACCGTAGGTGGGCAGATCGGCGATCAGCGCCCGGATGTCGCTGACCAAGTCGGTATCCGGTAGAGGCGGTCGACCTCGCCGACGTGTAGGCGACCGGTTGTGCATGGCTGACAGGTGCTGGCGGCTGACGCCCAACGCCTCGGCCACCGCGCTCACCGGTCGTCCCCTGGCAACGAGATCGAGCGCAAGAGGAGTTTTTTTGGGCCTGCGGCCCGGGAGACGGCCTCCCGCAGTATCTCGGCTTCCATAGTCTTCTTGCCCAGCAGGCGCTGCAGCTCGGCGACCTGGTTCTGCAGCGACCGGTACTCGGAGGCGGGCACCACCTCCTCGCCGGCACCGGCGGCAGTCAGCGCACCCTGCGCAACCAGCCTGCGCCAGGTGAAGATCTGGCTGCCACTGATGCCATGCTGCCGGGCTACCAGCGACACGTTCATGCCCGGCAGATACGTCTCCTCGACGATCCGGACCTTTTCCTCCGGGGTCCAGCGCCTCCGGCGCTGAACCCCGGAGAGGACCTCGCCGCCATTGTAGCGCCTAGTCGTATGCTCAGTCATATGGCTCACTCTTATCTAAGAGCGAGACCCTGTCAGGTCATTTCGGGGGCCAACTCACAGGTGTCGGGCGACGACTGGCTTACGATCGCAGGTAAGATTGCCCGCTGGTCACTATGGGAGTTCGAGGACTATAGCCCGTAAAGAACGTCCGCTTACCCCCCCCATCCCCATTGCCGGACATCACTTAAGTAGAGGTGATCGCAGGTCAGCGACCGTTTGCGATATGAACGAACGGCAGAAGCTGGGGAGCGGGCAAGGTGCTCCAAATGGCCGAAACTGGTTCAACCCAACCGCATTGCCGTCGGCGCATTCCCGAATGATTGCTCCGTGGTCGATGGCTCGGCAGACTACCCTTGCGTTGTCTGTATTAACATCTCTCAGCGGCTACGGAGGAGTGAGGCTGCGGCATCTTTTCCTCTATTCTCCAACTTTGGACTGAATGCCTGCGCAAAGCTGCTTGTGTAATCGCCCCGTCGAAACGACGGGCTATTTGTTGTTGATGCTGCAATTGCGTCGGCAGATCAGAAGGAAAGGTGCGATCACCGACCAGCTCGAAACTGTCTTCATCCACCATTACCTGAGGGCTGACCGGGCGCGAATTATAGTTTGAGGCCATAGCTGCTCCGTACGCGCCGGTTGCATGGAAGACTGCCAGATCCCCCCGCTCAACGTGATCGATCGTCCGGTCGATGCCGAACATGTCACCGGTCTCGCAAATGGGCCCGGCGATGTTGGCAACCATCGTCCGCCCATCCGGACGGACCGCCGCGAAGCGGTGATATGCGTCGTAGAGCGCGGGACGTGCCAGATCGTTCATCGCGGCATCGACAATGACGAATGGGCGGCTCGGGCTCGGTTTAACCCAAATCACCCGCGTCAACAGCACGCCGGCTAGGCCGGTGATGATGCGACCGGGTTCGAACGTGAGGCTGACGTTCCAGTCGCGCGTCACCCGCGAAATCATCGACGCGTAATCGGCAAGCGACGGCATCACATCCTCGGGTCGATAAGCGATGCCGAGCCCACCCCCCAGATCGACCCGCGTGATCCTGTGCCCGCGTGCGCGCAGTTCGAGAATCAGCGCGCCGATCCGGCGGTAAGCGGCCTCCAGCGGATTTAGGTGGCCGATCTGACTGCCGATATGAAGCGCGATCCCTTGCAGATCGAGGCCATCGAGTCGCGCTAGCCGGTCGTACATGTCCAGCGCACCGGCGATATCGACGCCGAATTTGCTCGTCCGCCTGCCGGTCGTGATCTTGGCGTGCGTCCCGCCGTCGACATCGGGGTTCACGCGCAACACCGCCGGCGCACGCATGCCGCGTTGCCGCGCCAACTGCGCCAGAACGCGACCCTCTTCCTCCAGCTCCAGGTTGAACTGACCGATGCCGGCCTTCAGTGCGTCGATCAGTTCTCGATCGGTCTTCCCGACGCCAGAGAAGACCACGTCCGCTGGCGCGATGCCGGCATCCAAGGCCCGGCGCAGCTCGCCGCCCGATACGATGTCGGCCCCGTAGCCGCAGTCAGCGAGCAGCCGAAGGACGGCGCCGTTGGGGTTGGCCTTCACCGCAAAGGCGAATCGGGCGGTCGGTAGACCTTGCAGGGCAGAGGTAAACGCCTCCGCGGCATGCCGGAGCGCGCTTGCCGAATATACGTGGACGGGGGTGCCGACTGCATCGGCGATAGCGGGCAGGGGGACGCCCTCGGCGCACAGGACGCCATCACGATAGTCGAAGCAGCGCATGACAGGGGACCTTGCGTGTCAGTGTCCAAAGCCGTCGTCGGTCTGCCCGCGGCGACGCACGCGGGCAGCATGGACGACGTCGGCGGTGTGGCTGTGCCCGCGCCGCTCGGCGCGGAGCAACTGACCGACCCGCTTGCCGTGGATCATCAGCGGCAAGCCGAGCAGCGCGAGCGGAAAGAAGACGATCATCGCCGGGGAGCCGTCGAGCGCGAAGCACATCCCACAGGAGGATGCCAGCAGCGCAAAGCCGCCGGCTTTCCATTGCAGATCGCGACGGGTCATGCCGCCCGTGCCCGGTCACGCGGGAGATCACGATCGCCGATGACGATGTCTCCAGCCTTTGCGAGGCTTTCGCGCAAGCCCGGTCGATTATCGTCTGCGCGGCTGCCATGCCACAGCACGATGTCTGCCGGTACGTCGGCTTCGTCGGCCAGCGCTTCGATCATGTCCGCGACCTCAAAGGTGAGCCCGATCGCCGGTTCATGCAGACGGGCAGCTGCTACACGCGCCCGCCCGATCATCGCGGGCGAGCCATCAATGCCGCGGCCTTCGATCGCCGTGAAGCCGAGCGCCCTGGCGTGACGCACTGCCTTGATCAGCAATGTGCCGCAGGCGCAGTCGGCGTCGACCATACGGACGGAATGGCGCCGCTGCGCGCGCAAAGCAGCAAGCGCGGCGCAGATCTCAGTCCAGCGCGCATCATTGTGTGCGGCACGGCTGCCGAGGATCATGGACCGGGTAACCGTCGAGGTGGACGACGGACGATCAGCCGTGACGAACGGCTTGAGTTTCGATGTCATGGGAAATCCTTAGGCGGCGCGGCGCAGCGCGTGCTCGGCCGGAATTACCGGCTCGAAGGAAATGAGCGGAACCAGCGGTGCCGAGACGATCTCAAGGCTCGCGCGGTAGATCTGCCGCTCCGCTTCGGCGAAGCTGAGCGCTGCGCCGCGTGAGACGAATCGGCCCTCCATCTTTCGGCCGCTATCCTGCACGAGCCAGTGGCCCGCCTTGTCCTGACCGACGTAGATGATCGTCCCGCGTTCGTCGGGCTCCGGATTGGGTTCGGACGACATATCGCCTTTCAAACCTTCGATAATCGAGCGTCCAGCGCCCGCTTTTCTCAGGTACGAACCCCCGCATAGCATTTCGATATCGATTCCGGGAAAGAGCATATAGAGCGCATAAGCCTGCCAACGGCTCGTCGCATTAGGGTCGGCGAACGCGTGCTCTACAGCCAACGCGCCTTGCGAAAGCGCCAGTACAGCGCCGAACAGATCGTCAGGATCACGCCAATGGTTATGGGATAACCGTAGGGGCTCCGAAGCTCGGGCATATGCTCGAAGTTCATGCCGTAGATGCCGGCGATTGCAGTCGGCACGGCCAGGATTGCTGCCCAGGCTGCAAGCTGGCGTGTGATCGCGCCGGTGCGCTGCTGCTCGATAAGGTTGCTGAACTCGAACACCGATGACAGCAGATCGCGCAAGCCGCTCGCCATTGTCTCCACCCTGCGGACGTGATCCAGCACGTCCCGGAAGTACAGCCGAGCCTCGGCATCGACGCACGGCAGCCCGTTCTTGGACAACTTGCGGGCAGCTGCCCGTCCTTCAGCGCGTCTACGACCGCCAGTGGGTGGAGGTCGTGGAGACGTTGTAGCGTGTCGGTCTCATTGGCACACGGGTCGATCAGCGTAGCCAAACCGATCCCGGCCACGGCAACCGCGCTTGCCTTGCCGCAGCCGGCCCACGCCGCATCGAGCACGACGGTGGCGGCGAGCGCCGCCTATCCGCTCACGATCAGGCTGGCACGCTCAAGCTGCCGATCCGCCCATGCGCGCCGCAGCAGCGCAGCATCGGCCAGCCCAGCGATAACGGCGACGAGCGCGGCCAAGGCTGTCACAGATGCAGTTCGAGACCGGCACCGAACGTCTGTGGGTCGCCGACGATGCCGCGAAGGCCGTCAGGGGTGCGGTACTGGAGGTAATCCTCGTCCAGCAAGTTCCGGGCGAAGGCGAACACCGTCCAGCGACCGGCGTCATAGCCGAGCCGCGCATTCACCACCGTGCGGCCGGACACACGTGCTTGGTTCTGCGCGGTTCCGACATCGGTAAAGACGGCGCTGCGATAATTGGCGTTGACGTTGCCGGCGATGGCACCGACGCGGCCGTTGATCCCGCCCGCCAGCGTCCAGCGAGGCGCATAGGGGAATTGCGATCCGGCCAGGTTGACCGTGCTGGTCGAACCGGCTGGCAGATCGAAGCGATCGTACTTGGTCCGGACGTAGCCAGCCGAAGCATAAGCGTCGAACACGCGGTTGAGGCGGCCCTGCACCTCCAACTCCCCGCCATAGAGGTGCGACTTGCCGGCGTTCACCGTATTGTAGTCGAAAGCGTTGAGGCCGAAGAAGGCCGTCGTCTGCTGGTCCTTCCAATCGACGTAGAAGACGTTGGCATTGACCGTCAGCCTGCCGTCCAGCCAGCGCGAACGCAGCGAACCCTCGTAGTTCCAGCTATATTCCGGATCATAGGCGACGAGCGTCGCGCGCGCCGGGTTCTGGCTGGATCCGCCCGAGCGATAGGCGCGCTGCACGGTGAAGGCGGTGGTCAGGTCAGGCGTCCACTCCATGCTGAGGCCGGCCTTCGGCAGGAAGGCGTCGAAGCTGCGGGCGTTGCTGGCCCGCGCCGATGCCGCCTGCGCGACCAGGCCGAGCACGCCGCGGTTGATCGCGTTCACTGCCAGGTTGAGTGGCGTGCCAGCCGCGCCGAACGCGGCCGGGCTCGGCAATGTGCCGTTGAAGGTCGCGATCGTTTCCGCGCCGTAGCGGTTGTCCTCGTGATCGTAGCGGAAGCCGGCAAGCAGCGAGAGGCGATCGGTCACGCGCAGGCGGCCGTCGCCGAACAGCGCGGCGTTCTTCACCAGCAAGGGCTGATCGGCGCTATAGCGGACCGGGATCTGCGGCAGCGCGGTGGCATAGGCCGTTGCGATCTGCCTCGCAGCGGCGGCCGGGAAACCGCCCCTCTGCAACAGTCCGACGATCGTGGTGACAGGCGTCGCGATGTTCAGGCGGTTGTTGGCGTCGAGCCCGCCGGAGCGACGATAGGCCCAGGCACCCAGCACGCCACTCAGCCGCTCGCCATCGTAGTTGAGGCGAAGCTCCTGCGTCCAGGTCCGATAACGACTGTCATTGCTGATGAACTGGACGTCGGCGGCCGTGCCGTCCGCGTCCGTCTGCGCCAACGTCGCGGCACGATTGAACGAGGTGACACTCGACAACCGCAGGCGGGGGGCGATCTCATAGCCGACGTTCAGCACCGCGATGTCGGAGCGGATATAGCCGCGGTTGGGCTGGTCGCTGGTCGAGCGGCGATGACCGTAGAAGTCCGGCGTGGTGAGATTGGTATATTCGTAGAGATAGCCGCCATCGCGCCGGACGCGATTGTAGCTTGCCTTCACGTCGAGCCCGGGCAGCGACCGTGGCGTCCAGTGGAGCTTAGCGCGCAGGTTGAGCGTGCGCAGGCTGTCATCGTAACCACCTCGCGCGACGTTGCGGATGATGCCGCGATCCGCGCGGCGTTCGGCCGACAGACGAATGCCCAGCTCGTCGCGGATCAACGGACCGCCTGCCGCGGCCGAGAAGGTGCGATCGTTGCGGTCCGTCCACAGGATGCGTCCATCCGCACTGTAATCGGTCACGGACGCATCGCGGGTCGTCAGCACGATGGCACCGGCCAGCGCGTTCAAGCCCTGGATAGTGGATTGCGGCCCGCGCAGGATTTCGACCTGATCGATATCCCAGAGATCCGTAGGTCCCCCGAATAGCGCCTGGCGAGGGATGGGCGCACCGTCCACATACACGGTCGCCGTGTCCGCATCGCCGCCGGCACCTACACCCTTGTTGTTGATTCCGCGGATGGTGAAGCCGGCGGAGCCGTAGGTTTCCGAGACGTTGGCAGTGCGGTTGTAGACATCCTGGATCGTCAGGATGTTCTCCTGCCGGATGCGCTCGGGGGTCGTGACCGCGACGCTGGTCGTCGTTTCCTGAAGCGTCCGGTTCGACTTCTCACCGGTGACGATGATGTCGTCCGGTTGCGTTTCCTGCGTCGAGGCGGGCACTTCCTGCGCAAGGCAGGGTGTCGCAGCGAGCAGTGTGCCGGTGCATAGCAGGTAAGCGATCAGTCTCATTGTAGCCCCTCTTTTGAAGGGAGCTACAAATTTCCCTAATGAGAATCAATAGCAGATAATATCCGCATGCTTGGCGGCGTTTCGCCTTTCCTACGAGCGTCGGAATCGTCCGGTTGTGACGCCAGCCCGAAGCCCGCGGTTTTCCGCAAATTTTGGGGCGTCAGAAGTCCGCGTCAGATTGTCTGCGTGAGGAATGACCGGCCATCTGATACAGACTCACCATCTGCATTTGCTTCATACGGCCGAGCTGAACGGGCGTCCGCTTCTGGGAAGGGGAAAATGCTGGTGAATGACCGCAATTGGGTTATCGCAGGGCGGCACTTACAAGGATTTACCTATCGTTTCGACGTCACCGGCTGGCTTGGCAGCCATCCCCCTGCCGTTGCCACATACAGGCGTGCGACGTTGAGGAACTGTTGCGTCCGCGCAACGACCAGGCCATTGCTGGCACGCTGGTAGAGGCGTTCGGTCTCCAGCACTTGCAGGATGCCCGAATTGCCGACCTCGAAGCTGCGCCGCGACAGATGGCGCGAGCGTTCGGCCACTTGGACCGAGGCCTGCTGGTCGGCGACCGAGCGTCTGTCGTTCTGCAGCGCCGACAGCAGATCGGCGACTTGGCTGAACGCGACCAGCACGGTCTGTTCGTAGCTCGCCTGGCTGGCGCGGGCGCGGTTGACCGCCGCTGCGCGCTGCGCCTTCAGCGTGCCGCCATGAAAGATCGGCGCGGTCAGGCCGGCGAACAGGTCGTAGCCGCGGAAGGCGTTCTTGACGAGGTCGCCGACCCCCGGTGCGCCCTGGGTCAGCGTCGCGCCCAGCGTGATGTCGGGATAGAGGCGCGCGGTGGCGACGCCGATCGCGGCGGTGGCGGCGTGCAGCTGCGCCTCTGCCTGGAGGATGTCGGGGCGGCGATGGACCAGCGCTGACGGCAGCGCGACAGGGATCGTCGCCGGCAGGGTCAGCCGGTCGAGTGCGATATCCGTCGGGGGTAGTGCGTCCGGCGTGGTGCCGAGAAGGGTCGCGAGCAGGTGTCGCGCCTCCGCCAGTTGCTGGTCGAGCTGCGGCAGGTCGCCGCGGTCGGCGGCATATTGGCTCTGTGCGTTGAGCACCTCGACCAACGTGCCCTCGCCGCCGGTCCGGCGCTTCTGCGTCAGGTCGACGTTGCGCTGGTCGTCGGCGAGCAACGCTTTGGCGGTGGCGATCTGCGCGTTCAGCGCGGCGATGGTCAGCACCTGATTGACCACCTGCCCTGCGATGGTCAGGTGTGCCGCCTCGGTCTGGCGCTGCTGCGCTTCGGCCTGGGCGGCGCTCTGTTCGACGCTGCGGCGCAGACCGCCGAACAGGTCGAGGTCGTAGCTGATGCCGCCGCCCACGGTGTACAAATGGAACTGCGGGTTGCCGCCGGGAGCGAGCGGGTTGGCGCCGGAAAAGCCGAACGCGGCGAGGTTGACCTGCTGCTGGTCGACGCGCGCATTGGCATCGACCTGCGGCAGGCGGCGGCCGGCAATCGCGCGGACCTCGTCGCGGCTGGCGGCGAGCGTCGCATTGCTCGCCGCGAGGCTGCGGTTGTGGGCGATCGCCTGATCGACCAGCGCGTCGAGCTGCGGCGAGCCGAAGGCGGTCCACCAGCGCTGCTCGGGCCCGTCGCCGAACACGACGCGCGGCGGCGGCGCCTCGCCGGCGGGCTGATAGCCGGTCGCGGCGGGGGCCGGCGGCCGCGCGAAATCGGGGCCGACGGTGCAGCCGGCGAGGGCGCCAGACGCGATGGTGGCGAGGAGCAGGGGGGCGATGCGCATCGGATCAGTCCATGTGGATCGTCGGGCCGTCGCCGCCGCCGGCGCGGGGGCGGCGCATCAGCAGCAACAGCGGAATGACGGCAAGGGTAAGGATGAAGAGCAGCCAGAAGGCATCGACGTACGAGACCATCGCCGCCTGCCGCGTGATCTGCGCGTTGAGCATCGCGACCGCCGACGGCGCGTCGAAGTCGAACGTGGAGGGCAGCAGCGGATTGTCCGGCCGGATGCCCTCGACCAGTCGCGCGTGCACGGTCGCGCCGTTGCGGATGGTTAGCGCCTGCAACATCGAGATGCCGACCGCCGAGCCGATGTTACGGGTCAGCGTGAACATCGCCGCGCCTTCGTTGCGGTAGCGCGTATCCAACGTCGCGAAGGCGATCGTGGTCAACGGCACGAAGACGAGACCGGTGCCGATGCCCTGGATGAAGCCCGAGACGATCACCAGCCGCTCGTTCATACCGAGCGTGAAGCCCGACATGATGTGCAGCGAAAACGCGGCGATGGAAAAGCCGACAAAGATCAGCAGGCGCGCGTCGACCGACTTGATCAGCCGGCCGACGACGATCATCGAGATCAGCGTGCCGATGCCGCGCGGCGCGGTGACGAGCCCGGTCAGCACCACCGGATAGCCCATCAGTGTTTCCAGCATCGTCGGCAGCAGCGCCAGCACGCCGAACAGCACGGTGCCGAGGAAGAAGCCGAAGATCGATCCGGTCAGGAAGTTGCGATCCTTGAACATGCCGATGTCGATGAACGGGCGGCGGGCAGTCAGTGTGTGGACGACGAACAGATAGCCGAAGAACACGCCCAGCGCCGCCTCCAGGCAGATTTCGGTCGAGCTGAACCAGTCCTTGGTCTGACCGCGATCGAGCATCAGCTGGATCGAACCAATCGCCAGCGCCAGCATCGCGAAGCCGAACAGGTCGAGCCGCGGTCGGGCAGCATCCTTGGTTTCGGTCAGAAACGCGGACAGGCCGGCAAAGGCGAGCGCGCCGATCGGCAGATTGATGTAGAAGACCCAGCGCCACGACAGATTGTCGGTCAGCCACCCGCCCAGCGCCGGGCCGATGATCGGCCCCAAGATCGCGCCCATCCCCCATACCGCCATGGCCGGGCCGTGGCGGTATGGGG
>Ga0209279_10000561_pt1 | contig 23322 bp, 29 predicted proteins | sample CoawatmetaG00DNA_3_FD_187508 | JGI IMG/M metagenome (GOLD analysis project Ga0209279, IMG submission 187508) | Marine microbial communities from the West Antarctic Peninsula - Coastal water metaG006-DNA (SPAdes) (version 2) | ecosystem: Environmental > Aquatic > Marine > Coastal ... | reverse complement strand
AAAAATAACATAAAAAGTGTTATATGAAAATATAACGTTATTTTCATATAACTTTTATTATGTTATAATAATAAATTGATTTAGAAATAAATATCATAGTATAATATAATACAATGCCAACATACCAGTGTAAAATTTGCGGAACAGACCCAGACGAGCAGAGGTCGCATCATACCAATCACATAAAGACTAAGAAGCATAAAGACGCAAGGCGTATTTTAGAACTTGAAATGGAAAAGATGACTCCTGACAAACTGACCGAAAAATATGGGAAAACTAATGTGACAGAAATACTAGATAGTCTGGAGACGTTTGTAGGTAGTTCGGACGTATCTGATTCTGAAGTAGTTGTTACAAGTGATGTAAGCACTTTCAATATTACAAACAGCGATTCGCTCAGGGAACACATTCACTCCATTCACAATTATCTTCGTAATCATGGAGGAGGCTATGGTCTCGGTGCATTGAAGATATTCAATATATTTTACGGAATCAAGAAGTTGGAGGAATATGGACTCAATGAAATGATTGGTTTGTCCGAAGAATATTGGTTTTCGTGTTTATTGAAAATATCTAAAGAAATGACCGATGAAGAGTTTCATCATCACATTGTCGATGGTCTATTGAATGAACTTTATGAAAAACCATTGCTTAACGGGTTTCTCTTCTATGAAATCCCAAAAAATATTAAATCGGATGTATTTCGTTATCTGATTGGTGAGATTAATGATATTACACGCATTGAAAAAGATTCAAACGTATTGCTTTCTGGAAAAGTATATGAATATTTTGTGGGGCGTGATGAAAGCGCGATTAGTGAATTGGGTGCTTATTTTACGAATCGTATTCTTGTTGATTTTACGATCGGTAAGGTAAATCCACAATTGGATGATGACGGAAATGTCCCCTCTATGATTGATATGTTTGGTGGTTCAGGAGGATTTACGACTGGATACGTCAACTATATGAAGGAACAATATCCTGACATTGATTGGACGACAAATGTTCATAATATATTTCATTATGATATCAACGAGGATGTTCTCAAGGCAGCCGCACTTGAAATATTCTGTTTGACAGGACAACTTCCTAATATGGAAAATATCGCATATAAACATTCGTTCAAGACTGAATTCGCGGAGAAACCCAAATATATACTCACAAACCCACCGTATGGAGGCGATAAAAATAATAAATCGCAGGCTCAACTCAAGCGCGATATTTTGAAGAAATATATTACGAGTTCACCTGAGCTCAAAGAAAAACACAGCGAACAACTGAAGTTCATTCTTAGTGAAGAACGCAAGGAAAAGAAGGTAAAAGACAAGAATAAGGTGTCGATTGAAACCTGTAGCGAACTTATCATTGACTATGCGAAGATTCACGGATTGACTGGAAAGGATAAGGAGAGCTGTTCGTTGATTCTACTCATGGCGATGTTGGCAGTGGGTGGAACGTGTGCTGGTGTGTTAAAAGAGGGCGTAATGTTTGATAAGAAATACAAGGCACTTCGTAAGTGCTTGATCGAAAATTTCAATGTTCGCGAAGTTGTCAGCATTCCAGCCGACCAGTTTGAGAACACGACCACCAAAACATCGCTCGTTATCTTTGACAACACGGAAGAAAAAACAAGCGCAATTAAGTTCAGCAAACTCGATGTTGTGAAATATACGGAAAACATAATCGAAGAACGAAATGGTTGTTTGGTTCTTACCGAGATGGCGGAAGATATTAGCGGATGCCAAGAACTTGCGGTGTCCACCGCGACGATTCAAGACGTGCATCAGAACCCTATTTATAGTTTTAATGGCAAGGACTACACCCAACCTGAAATCGTATGCGGGGGGGATTACAAGTTGGTTGAAATGAAAGACTTGTGTGAATTCAAAAAAGGTAAACAATTATCCAAGAATAAGTTTGAGGAGGGTGAATATCCTGTAATTGGAGGTGGTATTTCTCCAACGGGTTATCACGATAGTTTCAATATGAACGAAAATACAATTCTGTGTTCATCATCAGGAAATAATGCTGGTTACATTAGCAGATATCCTTCCAAAGTTTGGGCAAGTGATTGTTTTGCAGTGATACCGAAACACATAAATGATGATTATATGTATTATATGCTATTAGCGTTACATAACAGCATATCCGAATTACAGAATGGTTCGGCACAACCCCACGTTTACGCAAAAGATTTGGAGAAAATGAAAATCCCCGTTCCCAAGAACCCCGAGAAAATCCAACAATGGGTAGATAAGATTTCGCAACCATACAATGAGAAGCATGAGAAACAATCTCGTATTCAAGAGTTGGAAAAAACTATTCAAGAACGAATTCAATCGGTTTGCGATAATGAAGATTGTGAAGAAGTTGAGTTGGGGAGTGTTTGTGAAATTCGTCTTGGCACGAGAATCACAAAGAAAAATAATATTGAAGGTGATATACCAGTATATGGAGGTGGGGATATAACATTCTATACGATAGAACCGAATCGAGATGTAAATACTCTGATAGTTTCGAGATACGCTATGTCAAAAACATGCACAAGGATTATAAATACCGAGTTCTATCTAAATGACAGTGGGTTAAGTATACATTGTCATGACACATCAAAACAAAGATTTATAAATTATCTAATGACTTCTAAACATATTCAAAAATACATTTATGAAAATATGACAGCCGGTAGCATCCAACGTAATATTACTATGGATAATTTTAAAAAAATGAAAATCAAACTCCCAAAGAACAAGAAACTCATTGATGATTTGAACCCAATGTTCCAAGAAATCGAGGAGCATCAGCAATCAGTAAAGGATGCGGATGAGTTGTATAAAAAATATATTCAAGAACTCAGCAACGAAGCAATCCCCAAACCCTAACACCGACGCGGTCTACTAATTCCCAACTCAACCTCAATACTTGATGTCCACTCCTTGTGATATAACTTATCCGGTTCACTTGGCAAATCGCTATCCGGTTGCTCGCAATACATTTTATACTCCTCTATGCTTTTAATATTTTTTTCTTTGCACACGCGCTTCCATTCGTCCTTTGATGATGGATACTTGCTCGTGTCAATACTTAGCAAATCATACCATCCATTATCTGGCCATACACCTTTTGACTTGAAATATCTCTCAATATCATCCTTCTTGTCTTCGTGAACAAAGTCATCATACCCGCGTTTATTCTTGACATTATGCTCTTTCAGAAGTGCTTTATGAAAGATATACTCTTCTTCCTCCATACTGAGTTTTGATTTAAGGTCTTTACTTCTGCGAAGTCGTAGTCTTAGACGTCTCAGTTCCAAATCATCGTTTCTGAAATTGTATACTTCTTCCTTTTGCTTGTCTCGCTTCGTTCGGGTTTCTGTACTGGTAAGCGTATTCACAAACAAACGCTCGTCAATATTCTCATCCACATTACCCAAATTACTAACGATCGTCCGAACCTTTTTATGTGAGGTATTCTCTTCGTTGAAATCATCGTGGTCTATAAATGGAACCAATAGATACGAAATTTTATTTGGATTTCCGCACTCTCTGCGTGCTGAGCGTAAAGCACATTGAATGATGCGAATTATCGAAACCATATTTTCTACGAAACAGACGCCATTTAGTTTCGGTAGGTTGAAACCCTCGCCGAATATATACACACACGAAATGATACCACGTTTCTTATTTTTCATGATATCAACCTCATGTCTCAGAGTACACTTACTATTACTATGTAATGCCTTATTATAAAATTCATTTTTATCAAGTGACTGAAAGGTACCTTTGTCTAACAAAATATCGATAAACGTTTGCATTAGGTCGGCATGTGCTGTCGTATTGGTATAACACAACACGTGCGATAGGTCATCATATGAATCAATAGATTTCAATGTCATATATGCTGAGATAAATATTTCACAGGTTTTATCATCTAATTGGATATCCAAATCTTCAATAATATCATCAATTGTATTTCCAGTTGCTTTGAGAACGACAACTTTATAATCTGTGATCACATTATTATCAATCGCCCATTTCACACTTTTTTCATCAATACATTGTCCAAATTTTTTCTCATCGTCCATACTAAACAATGTATTGTCATTTGTCGTATCAACAACCTTCTTGGTTGCTGTCATAAACAACGATTTCTCGCTGTGAATGGCGTGAAAACGTAGATATCCATTATTTTCACGCTCAATTCCAGTGAGATGATGACATTCATCACCTATCTTCATATCAAAATGTAAACCAACCAGTTTGCTACACGAATCATATGTTGTGATTACGAATAAAGGATTTTCTCTTACATTACCCATATCCTCTTTGATTGTATTTATAGGCACATTATTGTCTCCACCAACAAATCGTATGATAGCTTCGGGGATTACCTCTAAAATTTCATCCCGCATTTGAGTCTGTAGATATTTACTTGGTGTTCCAATCACAATTATCTTGTAGCCAGCAGTTTTTGTATAATAGATACTTAAAAATGATTTCCCAATTCCACAAGGTTCTATCATATATCCAATGTCATTAGTTTCGTAATGAATATTAATTTTTTCCAGTATAGGAATCTGGTATGGTTTAGGATGTTTAGTTTTTAACATACGGATTAATGATTGACTATTTATTTTTTTAATAGTTTTTTTTACTCTGTTGCATCTTACTAAATCACTAATTTCTTGTTCGGATAATTTTCTATATTTAATTCCATGTTTAATTAGGTAAGGTTCAATAAGAGTAATAATTTTTTTATTGTAAAATTCAGTTCCAGCATTATATTTAACATTTAATTCACTAAACTCAGCTTGTAATAAGCGTTCAATAATTCCCATTTGGGAGATAGGAACTTCAAACACCACTTCAAAATGTCCTCTCTCAATCTCGCCAGTGGCATATTGTGTATCTCTTTCAGGAATATTATTTGTTTTACCCATTTTACACGCATCATAATTATCATACGACGAGTGATTTCTAGCATAGATAAATGCCATTAGGTAAGTAATTATACAAAGTTATTTTAAAGTGATTGAATTAATAAATTAATTCAATTTAATTATAAACATAAATAAATTAGTAAGTAATCCTATATAACTTTAAAAAATTTCATTAGCAATTGTGATATTCAAGAGGTAGATTAACATCACGTCTTAGATATATTATTTAATTGTTTCATTCCTTGATTATAATTTAAAAAAAATGTATATTCTGAAAATTTTTTAACTTTCTCAAATAAAAAAGCTAAAGGATGTTTTATATTTTCATAGACATTTTCTATAAATGTAATATGATTTCCCATTCTTTTACATTCAATAACTATATTGTCATCTATTTTTTCGTTAATTTTTCTTAATTCTTGTTTAATATTTTGAATATCTTCTGTAATATTTAAAAGTAATAAATATATATCAGTTTCAGATTTTTTACTATTCATATAGATATAGATATAGATATATATCTATATGAATATATCTATATGAATATATTCGGTGAAACATTGCGTCTATAGTATAATGTGTGGTTGGAAGTGGGTTTTATAGTGGATTTACATTAATGTTTAGTATAAATTTGAGTTATACAATACAGGTGTATTTATTACACTTGATAATAAGAGAAGAGCGCCAGTAGCAGTTAAATTTTTCATAAAGAAATAATATTCAATCTTATTAGGTGGGAAATGATATATCAATGTAGCTAATACTGTAAAACAAGCTAATGCAATGCAACAATAATAAGCTATAAAATGATAAGTATTACTACATAATGAGCCTAAAATAATTATTGGACCTAAAACTTCCAATATTATAACTAGCAAAATAATTAAATAATATAATATATTTGGGACAATTTTAAACCCGATCTTTTTTTGAAACCCTGTTACAGTTTTTTGAAAATTTGTAGCTTTTTTAATTCCTGATAAAAAATACATTAATAAAATCATGGATGCATATAAAATTACAGACATTGATATATATATAACTATTTTTTGTCATCAACGTTAATATAACATCACACCATAGGATCGTACTTCAGAAAACAATCAACTCTGTTGTTAAAATGATAACAAATGATGCGTTTAGTTCCAGGAACCGGAATTTCACCTTTTACTTTATTTCCATTTCTAATGAATTCATTACAAATGGTACGAAATGCGCGAAATTCATCAAATTCGGTGATACCAAGATTTAATTCCTTCAGTTTAGTAAAGATCTTAAGTATTTCCGTAGTTCTACCATTAATATCCATATATAAATTTTAATGTAAAGTGTATTTAAACGGAAACCAGTTAAATTATGGAAGAAGCAATATTTAAAATAGAGAAAATTATAAAACTCAAGGGTAATAATATAATTGAACCTAAATAATTAATAATATCTTAACGCAACTCGTGTTAAATGACAATCGTATTGCCCGAAGATATTATTAATATTATTTTATCATTTGGTGATCCAAAAATATATGCACAATTTTCGGATTGTCTTAAACAGTTGTTATATAACAAACGAGAGTTTGATATGTTGTGTAATACAAGTGTGACGTTGGTGGATACGGATTTTATGTATTTCATACTTGAGGCAAGTTTTGTAAAGTAATAAATATTAGTTAAAATTGAATCATAATTGTGTAACGTTTAATTTGACAATAATTGTTATGACTATAGAGTTGCCAACAGATATTATTGATTATATTTTATCATTTGGTGATCCAGAAATATATGTGAAATTTTCGTATTGTTTTAAACAACTTTTATATAACAAACGAGAGTTCGGTGCGTTGCGTAATACAATCGGCAATACATACAGCGGGTGGCGAGACTCGTATTTTATGTATTTCGTACTCGAGAGAAATTATCAAAAATCACTAAATAATAACAATTTCTATAAGTCCCGCTCTATATCTTGTGGTGCATACCGAACACAAATGAGGGAATTCCGACGCCGACGCGATAATGACCGCGGCGCGTTCATCACCCCGAGCGTTATCATGGACCGAATGGAAGATTTGATAATGTTTATCAATGATTAGCGAATATTAAAATTCCGTTTAATTAATAATTGAATCTAAACAATTATTAATATATTAATGCAAACAGACACCAATGTCTAACAAGTTACCAGAAGATGTTATTAATTATATTTTATCATATGGTGATCCAGAAACGTTTATGAAATTTTCGTATTGTCATAAACAACTTTTATATAATAAAAAAGAATTTGACGCATTGCGTGTTATGTCATATAATTTTTACTACCTTTGGATGGAAACTGAATTTATGTACTTTGCATTTAATCGCACATATCAAAAAAAAAAACTAAATAACATCATTGACAATACCCATTGTCAAGACGCGTATTGTGAGACGGGAACGAGTAATGAAATAGATAATACGTGACGCCATGAATTACCTCCTTCGTTAAGGTGTTACGGATTTCCAATGGAATATCCATTTGAATACTGATGTAGGTATACGTTTCTAATTAGATTTAACTTTAAATGTTCTATTCAATCTAACCTCGGCTGTGCCGTTTGCACGGCGTGTTCGTTTAACCATTTTAGGATATTTTTTTCCTAAATATCTTGCGGCTTTTTCATTTTTATTAAATCTGTTTTTCCCTAAACCGCCATCGGCATTTGGTTTAGATTTAAACGCTATATTATTGAACCGAACAACACCTCCATCTTTTATAAAGAATAATACCGTTTTATGATAATCTTCCTTTGATTCGGTTTTTGGATTCAAATAAAGCGACCTATCGTGTCTATTTATGTATCCATGAACCGCTCCAATAATGAATCTTAAATCCGTAGTAGTATTTTTATACATGTAAAATGGGTTTGGTGTGGGATAAATTCCCCATAAATATAGGTTGTTTTCTATTAGTGTTCTATATGCCTTTATGATAAAGGCATTAAAATCGTTAATTGATATTAACGATGTTCGTTTGAGTTCCAATATGTCTTCAATATCATCGTCTAGTGAAATAATATACTGATCCTCATTGAAATATTCGGAAATAAAATTGCGCTGATTTGTAATACCTTTTTTCCCTATAATTATTTTATATTTATTGTTATTCAAATGAGATTCGTATATTTTTTTTTCTGTTTTATTCGCAACAAATATGTATATTTTTGAAGGATTAATAGAATGTTTTGCTAAAAAACTCAATGTTTTATTTATTAATTCTTCATATCTTTTGTATGTTGGTATTGCAATAACATAGTCTATCATTAAGATATCATCTTATTTTAAATAATATGACATCTTAAAATTTATTTAGTGTTTTCTGGTTCTTCTTCTTCTTCTTATTTTAGCTCCACCTGTCGGGACAAACGCTGCGTGCACATCAAAAGCTTCCTGAACACCACCACCACCACAACCGCCACCTCCAACCTGTCTACTTCTTTTTCCTCCACCTTGTCTTCTTCTGGATTTATTAATTCTATGCACGCTTCTTCTTAAAGATCTCATTAGGCCCATATATTATATACTAAGACAAAAAAAATTTAGTATATAAAATCTAGCGTCTGCGACTGCGACTGCGACTGCGACGGAAAGAACGCGCGCGCGAGCGGCGGCGTCTGCCACCGCCCAAGGCGGGTTCGTGGGGTACTCTACCACGTGTACGCGATCGTCTTCTGCGTCTGCCACCGCCGTCGATACTGCTGCCGGTGAGGGCGCTTCTTCTACGTGATTTGAATCTTCTTGAAAATGCCATTATAATATAGATTTAGAAAAAAAAATTAATCTTCTTTATTAATTATATTTTCCAAATCAACAGTTTTTAAAGAACGAACTATCAGTCCATACAACGCATCTATAGCTTTTTTTTCGGTTTTCTCGTTGATAAACGGGATGTCAATATCATCATTTATCGATTTAATTAACGTCTTTTTAAATTCTTTTTTCTCTAAAAGTTCAATAAAATGATCCAAAGCTTGTTGAGACAATTCAGATGTATCTGACATATAAATTAATTCAATATAAAAAAAAAGAATATTCCCTAAATTATAATGAATAAATTCCCTTTAGAAATAATTAATAAAATAATGTCATTTTTGCCTATACTTACAAAAGAACGCGAGTTCTTAAATAATGACATAATAAAGACATTTTATTTAAAAAAGTGGTTTAATTACTATGAATCAATTGAAGAGTATAGTAGTAATCCAAAGCATGACGACTATTATTTAAATTGGTTTGAAAATGATCTCATTTATGTTTTAAACAATAAAACAATTTTGATGAACGGAATTAATAAAGAATTGTCGTCGTTATTAAAGCAAATACATGGTACAGGACCATCGTTGAAGGATATGTTTCCTATGGAAGAATTAGCAAATTCCGAAAAAATGATACGAAGTATAGTTAGACTTTTAACGATAAAACAAACTAATAGAATAGATTATGAATTAGAACTTTACAATAATAGCGTTCATACGGGTCATTCATGTCTAGGTGTTCCTGACGTTTTTTCATTTTATTGATTTATTGCTAAAATATATTATATTTCAATAAAATATATTATATTTCAATATAATATATGAATAATGAATTAAAAAACTTTCTACTAAATTATAAACTGATAATTATTTTTATCTTAGTATTGGCATTTATAATGAGTTGTCACTGTATTAAACCGCCCATGCTTATTAATAAAAAAAAAAATAATAATTATTAAATGATAATTATTAAATGATAATTTAATATTATTATAGTATATGAAAAAAACATATAGAAACAGAAGCAGAAACAGAAGTAAAAACAGACCTAAAAAAACAAGACGAGCGCGTAATAAAATGCGTGCGAGAATAATTCCACTTAAAAATAAAGATGCAACATTAATTATTTTTGAAAAAAATGTACCAAAGAAGACCGTTGAAAAAGTATTTAAAAATATAAACAAAACCCGACACACAAGCTTATGTAAGGAATATAAAGAACGAAATAAATATACACGTAAACAAAAAGGAGGTGCGGCAGATATATTATTTAATAGTGCAAATAGTCTAATGGCTACTCCGGGACCTATTGGGGGTGTATTTAGAATTATTAGAAGTATGTTCCGTCTAGGCGGAGGGAGTGTGGGTACATTGATTGTAGGTGCAACCGTAGCAACTATAGTTCTTGCGATGAATAAAAGTGGGGTAGAGATTGATGAAGAGGATGAGATAGACTATGTAGAACTTTATAAAACGGATAAAAAAGAATGCTTATCTGGTATTGAAAAACAGAATTATGATAATAAAGGCGTCCCAGTTGGACCGCTTTTATGTTATCAAAAAGTCAAAGGCACTAATAAAGATCGTATGATTCATATTTTGGATAAAGATAAAGAGGTTTTAGATGAAGAAGATGACGCAAAAACGAAACGAGATATCGAAATGGCGAACGCGTCGCGGGAGCAGGTAATTAATATGTAATTTATACAAACAAAAACCTCGTCTATATAACAGGTTATTAAGCAAAAATGCCATTTTTGCTTAATATATGTAGATTTTGCTGTTTATTTATATTGGAATGGGTATAGCTAGGAGGAGTTGGCAATCGATTCGTTGATGTGGTGTTTATAACATTAATCGTGCCCATGCAGGCATTTCACCGCAATACATGTAGGTACATCGCTATACACCCGTATGGTAGTAGGCACTACAACAAGGAAGGAAACCTATATCAATTTTTTTCTAGACGACCATTTAAGTGTTACACAATAATTAGTATCTGCGATAATGTAAACGTTATTATCCGGTTGGGATTTATGCACATTTTGGTTGTTATGCATCTCACTATCGTGTAATTCGTGTAAATAGGAGCAATATTGTGTTGTCAATCACATTTTCTTTACAACCCATAAAAAAATGTTTATGGGTTTTTTCTTGGATTATTTGGTGTTTATTTTTGTCGCGAATATTCAGACATAAGACCATCATTTTGCCCTAGAGGCGCCGATTGGCATCAGCGGTCACACTTGTGACCCACCCTCATAAAGGGTGTGCTCGATCCGCTGTTCCCTGTGCTGATGATGCATTATTGCTGCACCAGCAGCAATGAACGCGTCTGACTGGATGCCGCTATTATGATGTATCGAATCACGCGTCGTCGCAATTCCTGTATTGTCCATTACGACTTCAACGAAACTTCCTCCAAAAGTTGTTTCCGTCATCGGTAGTCCAATTTCGTCTGTTTCGATCATGTTAGCGGTCGGACACAAACGCAAACGAACCGCGCAGAGCAATTTATTTTTATCATTAATTTTTTTCTTTTGTTCGTCAATCAATTCGTTTTTCTTAGCGATTTCATTCTCATGCTGTTTCATGAGTTTGTGCATAAGATCGCGCGCCTGTTCGAGTTTCTGCTTCATCGTCGCTGCCATCGCCAACGCCACCGCTGTCGCCGCCGCCGCCGTCGCGCCATGTGCGCCATGCGCACGCACAATCGTTTCGTAATTTTCATCGAGAATGATCTGCTGTTCTGCGACAAGTGCATTAAGAGTGTCGTTTTTCTCTGTGATCGCAGCAAGTTCATTATTCTTGTTGTAAATTGTGTCAGATTGCGTAGTCGGTACGGCGCTTTCTTGGATGTACCCCTTGCGCACGTCGTTGAGGTAATCAGTTGCCGTGCAGCCGAGAGCACGCACTTCCTCCTTGGTCTTCGCATATTTGTACGCCTCGTAGCGCTGGTAGGATTGTGAGCCGACCCGCTTCGGATTTGCCTGATTCACTACGATCGGTTGCGAGTTCGCCTCGCGTTTCACGTCGTGCGTTGAAGAGTTCGCCTTGCGTTTCGCGCTGCTGCTGCCTGTAGATTGCGTAGTCTGTACGGCGCTGCTGCTGCTGAAGACAGCAGTAGCAGTCTGCGCGTATGAGATATTGCTCATGTTTGAATTGCAGTAGTTCTTAGTATTGGTGTTTTAGTATACGTAAAATACCATCGCGGAAACCTATATCATTTTTTTTTCTAGACGACCATTTCTTTGTTATCTTTTGTAAAAGCATAAAGTGTAAAAGGATAATCAATAAATGGTTATATATAAAAAAAATTGAAAGACATAAGTGAATGTGAAGTGTAGTAAAAGTATAGAATTGGTTAAGATGATTTCGAACGTTGATATGAGTGTATTTTGCCATAAGCACATTAGCGCGATGATGAAGGAGTATGGAGGTGCTTTGCTTGATGCTGCCGGAGAGAAGTATGGTTTCGATGCTGAGGAAGCGAAGTCGAGTCTTATTTCTGATAATTTCCGTGTTGATTTGCGCAAGAAGACGGAAAAGGTAGCGAAGAAAGAGACGGTTCCAGCGAAAGCGCGTACAATCATCCCGTTCTGCGGGGAGAACTCCTGGGCTTGCTGCCAAGGCATCCGCATGAATCATCAGCTCTTCACGCAGTGCACCAACGCACCTGCGGGTGATGATTTCTGCCAAACTTGCCAAAAACAAGCCGACAAGTCGTCGAATGGAAAACCAACTTACGGTACGATGCAAGACCGCAATGCGGTTCCTGCGATGGACTACGTTGTCGGCGGGAAAAAGGTGGTGCGATACTCGCGGGTGATGGACAAGTTGAAGATCACCCGCGAGGAAGCACTCGTTGCCGCCGCCGAACAGGGTGTCACGATTTCCGAGGACCAATTCCTTGTGGATACGATCAAGAAGGGTCGGCCATCAAAGGATGCCTCGGTTTCTGACACCGAATCGGAGACGAGCACCACAAGCGACAAGAAGACGGCTGGACGTCCGAAGAAGGCACCAAAGGTTGTGAAGACAACGACGGGTGATGATATGATCCAGGAAGCACTTGATGCTGTCGCGAGCACCCCCAGCAAGGAGACCAAGTCCAGCAAGGAGACCAAGTCCAGCAAGGAGACCAAGTCCAACGAGGAAACCAAAACCAAGCCCACGAAAACTGAAATCACAAAGGCAAAGGTCGATGAACTCAAGGAGATGTGCACGGCAGCAGGCCTTAAGGAGGACAAGAAGGCCGCCATGCAAAAGAGCCTCCGGACTCATTTCGGATACGAATCCGATGATGACAAGAAGCCCGCTGCCAAACCCACACCCACACCCACACCCACACCCACACCCGAACTCGTAGCTGAGGAGGAAGAGGTGGAATCCGAGACCGTCGTGTCTGACCTCGGTCATGATGAGGATAACGAGGACGATGAGGCCGAGTCTGCGGAGGCCTGGGTTGCACCAAATGGCATTACATACCTCAAGACGGAAGATGGTACACTGTACGACATCGGCAACCATACGATTATGGGTGAGTGGGACGACGTGAATAATGTGCTTCGCCCCTTCGACAATGAAGATGACGACGAGGAGTAATACGACAAAAAAACATAACCCATAAAAAGTAAAATACCCAAGTGAAAACAACATAAACATTTTTTTTCGGATTATAAATTGAATAATTTTCTAATAGTCTGATAGCATGCATGAACTATAATATTCATATGTTGTTAAGAATGACATTGTTGAAAGTATTCCCTGAAGATATAGTGAAACACATAGAGGTGTACTATTCAGGACTCATGATGAGATATAGATTGGAACAAGGATGGGAAGCAGTCCATAGTGAAATATCGTGGCGGTCAACTCACCTGTACTCATGCTGTATCCATTTCTGTGATGTTCGTGAATGTAAGTGTTATACAGAGTATCCAGGATACCTATTACGACGTGTAGACGCGAACGAATGGGTACATGGTAAATGGTTAGATGGTAAATGTATACATCGGCGTGAAAACACTCGACAATTCGCGTTATTGTCAGCAGTAATAAACAACGATGAATCAGATGATGACGAATCAGATGATGATGAAAGCGCCGGGTATGAATATGATAGTCCATTCCGACGACCGCGCGGCGATGATAATCTAATTCTAAACGTAGAAGACGCAAATGAAAGAACCGAATATCCAAATAGCGGTGCATGGTGGATAGATCGTACGGTAGATGAGGTGGGAAGTATGAATAGTATGTTGCCCATCGTGAATATAGGATATGATGCTTATTAACACCCATTTCTTCTTATAACACCCATTTCCGACTTACCCATATAAATAAAGTAAAATATAATAGAGTAAAAAATACATTATTGTATTTTTTACCTTATAATAATATAAAATACACATAAAATATCTAGTTTCTAGACTACACAATGAAAAGTATTTGTATCAAGCCTCGTCAAACTTTTTGATGATTTCCATCTTCTGTGACTGGCGTATTTTGCAGTATTGCTCAAGATTCAAACTGTCATCATCCATGTCTTCCATAATAAACCTGAAAACATCAACCGTATCAGTTTGTCCAATGCGATGGCAACGGGCAATGGCCTGCTCCTCAATTGCCGGGTTCCAATTGGGTGATACAAAATACACCTCCTTGAACTGCTGCAAGTTAAGACCCTCGCACCCGGTTTGTATCTGTAGAATAAGAACGTCACAGGTGTTCTCAAGAATATCGTTGCGTTGATTATGTGAGGTGCGACCGTCAAACGTACGTACATAAAGACCTTTTTGTGTAAACTTATTATGCATAATGTCGATTTCACCGCGGAAATGACAAAATATCAACTTGCATCTTCCATTATCTCGGGATAGTACAAAATTAATTACGCCATCGATCTTGCTGCTATATTCGGTAGCATTCATAAATTCGTGGTCTTCTTGTAACTCCTCGTCGTCATCCAAATATTTTTGTACTCGGTTCTTTAATAGTTTTGGGTATACACAAGCCTGGCGTGCTCGGATGAGATATGGGAGCACTCGCATATCTGATGTTCCTCCAAGAAGATTAACAGAATTGGAAATCTTAGACTTGGAAATATTAGTAAAGGGTAGCATAGAATGTATTTCCTCGGCAACATTTTTCTCTTGTGAATTATTCCACGGAATAACCATGTCAGGGTCGGTTTCGGGTGTATGAATAATGCAGTCAGGCAATTGAATGCCAACATCGCACTTTGTGCGTTTTAGCATATAATTCTTCTTAATCTTTGGATGATTTTCATGATTTGTCGCAACGTCCTTGTCAATCCCCATAATAGAACAAAGAGAATAAAAATCATTCATTCTATTTTGGATAGGTGTACCCGTAATGAGCCAGCGGACAGGACAATTCAGCAAATTGACGCCATCGTATCTTGAGGTTCCAATATTCCTGAGATGATGTCCTTCGTCAAATATCACGCGACCCCACTTTATGCCGTATAACAGATTATCTTGGTCATCGTCATCCTTTTTTTTATTTTTAGAAATTTGTCCATAAGTGGTAATGACGATATTAACCTTCTGTAGAGCATGACGATCTCGTTGATGGCGCTTCTGGCGCCACAGGCGAATGCGGTCTCTTTCATATTCGCGCCATATTGTTGTCTTGTTAAGGCGGTCATATTTGGATACAGCATTCACTTTGTCACCACCTGGTTTTTCTTGCATATTATCTAGTGTCGTGATTTTAGCGTTACTGTTCTTGTAATCACCGTGGAATACGTACCGACTCTCTTCTCCAAAATATTTGTCAATAATATTCACCCACTGGTTCAAAAGAGACTTTGGAAGAACAATCAATGTTTTCTTGGGGTTTGAAATCATTGTACCCAGCATAATGTACGTTTTTCCAAGTCCCATCTCGTCAGCAACGAGACCCCCACGAGGAGGTACACTTGTCTCGTTCTTCAAACAAAACTTGATACCATCAATCTGATGTTGTTTTCGGTCAAGATTGTTCTTTACGAGCCATGCCTCAAATGCGCGTGTACCCAAAATTAGACGTTTAGGCTTGCTACCGGGTGCCGAATGCATGTTGTACGATGTGTTGGTGTGTACGCGAATCGGTGTGTAAATGGTAATACCTTCAACCCAGAAAAAAACTTTCAATTTTATTATAGGACTTAAATAGAGGATAACAAAGAAATGGTCGTCTAGAAAAAAAATTGAAAGTTGATGTACACAATAAGTCCAATGCATACTCAGCAAACGTGCTAAAAACCTACACTACTATCTAAACGATGGCCATCTTCACTAACGTGTGGTGCCCCTGTGGACTCGTGGAGCTTTTCGAGGAGGCGGGCGTTCCCAGCAACCACCCTCTTCATGCGAAGATGAAGAGCGCTGCGGCGTCATTCCTTGGCGAGGAAATGGGCCTTGATTCGGTGGACCAACTCATTGCTCACTCGGCGGTGGCATGCGAGAAGTTCGTCAAGTGCCTTGACGTGCCGAAGGCAAAGCAGAAGGTCATTCGTGATGCACTGAAGCAGAAGAAGACAGAAATTGGAATTCCGAGCAACCCGTGCGGTCGCGGTCGTCGTATCAATTATGATGCCACCATTCACGTTCAACAGATTAACCCCATGCGGAACGGGGCGAAGTCGTACGAGCGATACGAACTCTACAAATCGGCGACCACCCGCGGTGAGTTCATTGATTTAGGCGGTCTCCCGCGCGATTTCTATGATGGCCGCCGCAATGGCTTCATCCACGATGTTCCTCCCTGTTCTGCGGAGCAAATTCGGTTCGAACACTGCTACCCGTTTACTAGTGAGAACAGCAACGAGTCACACGAGTGCAACCTGATGAAGGCGGAAGACCTCCTGTCCCGTAAAATTCAGACAACACACGCCGACCCCTCGTATGCCACCGTCGCACGCCGAGCCTCCAAGTGCTAAAGGTCAAGTGTGCAGGCAGCGTAAACTAATCTTGAACATCACTCATAAACATCAAAAAACCCAAGCAAAAAAACCCATAAAAACATTTTTTTTTCGTGTATACACACGAAAAAAAAACGATGGGGTGACGCAAAACGCGTCTTATTTCCCACTCGCACAATTTCCCTCCAACGACCCGTATTTTCGGGTCGTACAACAGGCGTCCCCATTGTGTGTGGTGGAGTTGGACAACCACACTTGACCAGCAATTATAACCAAGGTTCCGAGATTGGCTCGTCTCGTCTCCACATTTGTTCATTACCTAATCAACATCGCAAGTCGCACATGGTGCGAACTAACGACAAGAACAACTACATGACAGTGAAATATGACTGTCATAACTCGGTCGCGAATTACCTTCGCGACAGTTATTGTTCTCCGAAACTTTTGTTCAGTGCCGAAAAGACTAGTGTAGGAGACTCATCACGTGCGCAGTAGCTTTCTCCCTCCTTTGTAACGACCTTTGGCTTGCCAACCGCCGACCGATACGCAGGTAACACCTATGACAGACCTCTCCCTACTTTTATTCGGTTAGTTTGGTCTGGAACATCCTTCCTCATCATGGTGCAGGTTTACTCCCATCGCATACATGGCGGACCATATATGAGGGAGACACGTAATTTTTGGAACAACACTCAACCACCTGTCACGAGCCAGGTCCGGATGCACACAACGAGTGCTCGCATCCTGTATCTAGTTGGATTAGGCCGATACTGACCATTGTATTATGTCTGGAATATAAGCCACCCATGTGGACCTTAATATTCCAGACACTAATGCTAGTTTATCTTATATACATAAGTGAAAACCATACTGTTTGAATGAATTTATAACTATGTATTAGAAGTCAATTACTTTCAATTTATTTTTATATTACACATTAATACAACATTTTATAGATAAAAAAAAACAAAATTGGGGAAGGGAAGCGCGCATTTTTTGGAGTTATTTTTTAGTTTTTTTCGTCGTCAGGATCGTGTTTTTCCTCTTGCTCGGGTGTACCCATATCGATCGACCCCCATGCAGATTGACGAATCAATTTAGAAGGAGGAGGAGGTACCATGTTGTTGTCTTTTTTGTTTTTCGTGGTAGGAGATGGAGTGCGGCACACGACGTGTTCCGTCGTCATGGGTGCCTTCTTGGGCGATTTCTTCATGATTTCGATGCGTGGGCGCGGTGCGGCAACACCCTTGGGGCGCGGCTTGCGCGTGCGGCTTGCTGAAATCTTCCAAAACCAAGGGTCATCGTATACAACCTTGATTGTCTCTTCATCGAGAAGTGCTTGGCGTGTGCGCGTGGTATTTTCGTCGCTATTCCACTGCTTGAAATGGATAAACACCCGCTGATGTTCTCCACCTGTACTCGAATCACGCCACACCGTGTCAATACGCTCAATCTCTCCCAATTCAAGATGCGAAAACACCTCGCGAATACGCTCCTCCGTGATGTTCGCGAACACGAAAGGAATGCAAAGCGAAGGCTCGTTAATCGCGATATCATTGATGGAAGTCATAGTTAGTTTACTTGTAGACAAGAACTGTTGTTGCTATTAGTCAATACCTTTTAAAGCATTTCAATTTTATTTTATACAACCCATTTATACTTTATCATTTAAAATTTAATTAAATTTTAAATGATAACATAGAAATGGGTAACAACAAAAAAAATTGAGGTATAGTTTCATCCATTCGGTTAAACAACAACAACAACAGCAACAGTGAAGATAACGTACAAAATTATGGCGATGAATCTTCCCTTCGAAATCATCTCGCGCATCCTGAACATGAATTCTGAGATCATCATGTCTGATCGCACGACTAGCGGATGGGGATTGGTTCACGATGAAATGATGTGGCGTGCCACCCACATGCACACCTGCTGTAGCCACTATTGTGATGTCCGCCATTGCAACTGCTATACGCGCTATCCTGGCTTCCTTCTTCGCCGTGTTGATGCCGACGTGTGGCTGCCGGGCGAGGGTGAGACGCGTATTACGATCCTTGATCGTCTCCACGAGATGGACGATGCCGCCGTGCACCCTGATGACACCGTAGTGTATGGCAACCCGCCCACCGCGTACGCACCAATGGACCTCACGATGTGGGTCGGCCCTATTGAGCGCCTCAACCTCGAAATGCAAGCATTTGATGCCAACGAGGACGTCGCAGATGATTACGCGGGTGCCTGGTGGATTGATATTGAGGCAAACGAGATCGGCACAAACCACTCCACCACTCCGATCGCCTAGAGGTCTAAACAAAAACCCATAAAAAGCAATAAAACCCAAGCAACAAACCCATAAAAAGCAGAAAAACCCAAGCAAAAAAAAACCCATAAAAACATTTTTTTTTGCTACCCATTTACGTTTATAACACCCATTTCCAACTTACTATATATCAGTGTATATTGTACCATATACACCACACAATCGCGTGTATATGGTATGCGTTCGTGCGAGAACCGCCGAGTGGAGGGCACGCGACTAGGTTGTGGAGAGAACTCACGAGGGTGTGCCATTTTATTATTACAATATATACACATTTTTATTTCAATTTAAAATAATGTCCCCAAGTTTTTGAATAACCGCGACCAACGTCGCGACACAAAAAAAATGTTTTTCTGCTTTTTATGGGTTTTCTGCTTTTTATGGGTTTCTGCTTTTTATGTTTATCCGCGCCACCAATCACTAATTTCTATTTTAACCTCTCCACCCTCCCGAATGTAATATGTAATTGCACTGGGTTTGTCGGGGTAGTCGTCATCGTCGTAGTCGTAGTTGGTTTCGTCGTAAGGATCGTCACCTAGTAGTTCTTCTTCATAAACCATAGTTTCATGTTCTTCATTGCAAATTAAGAATACTTCATAACTGGTTTCATAACATACATTAGTTATGTTGCTCGTGGGTCTTTGCTGTTCGGCGGTGTAGTGTGATAAACACAAGAGATATACTTGGAATAGCGTGCGAGTGATGTTATAGCACATCGTTGTGGTTTTACGTGATACAACCCCTAACCATAATGATGTCATATGACATCATCATGGGTCGGGGTATATATCTTTTTATGTGTTTTTTAGATTTCTTGTCCACGGCAATAACATTCGCCTTCGGCGCACGATTTATGAAAACAGGTATGGCAGAGATTATCTTCATCATCTACTACTCGTTCTACACCGCAAGATTTACATATGGGTTTGCATTCTTCGCAATTTTGACACAAGTTTTGGTGGTTTTCACCGTGACCTCCAGAAACGCACTCAAAGCAACCGTGAGGGTATACACGGCACACATCGTCTACTGCAATGAGAGCACAGACGGGGTATGATTGTACGGCGCCATACCAGGTCCGCACGGCGAGTGGCGCCGCAATGTTCCGTCACGATTGATGAGGATCTTGGTGGAGCAACGAACGCACCACGCGCGGCCGCTCCCGGGGTCGTTTCTGAACCGCTCGTCACGCGCGCGCCTCTCAGCAGCCTCGGCCGCTTGGCGCGCGCGTGGCGTCGCACTCGACGCCGCAAGGCCTCGCAGTGCCGCGTTGCCCGACGGCCTAATACACTTGTCTAATGCACTGTTCTCACCCATAACCTTCGTACGACACAAAGGGCACGAATTGGAACGTACAATAAACGACTCAAAACAGCCGAAGCAAAACGCGTGCCCACACGCGGTGCGAACCATGCCACGGGTGCCTATCGCATCAAAACAGACCGGACAATTGTCCCCCGTATCACCTGACGGATTTTCGTCTTGAGTCTTAAGCGGCGGTACGATCGCGGTGTCGGTGGTGGCAGAGTCCATGGTTGTCGTGTTTCGGGTTACGTTACGTGTAGCGTTGTTTGCATGAGGATAGAGACGAAATTTGGTTCAATTTATCGTTACCCCAACCATTTCTATGTTATCATTTCTACGCGTACATACCGCGACCACCGTCGCGACAAACAGAAATGATAACATAGAAATGATTGAGACAACGATAAATTGAAACAAAAATGCAAACAACCAACGAACAACCAACGAACAACCAACGACCAACCAACGTACAACCAACGTACAACCAACGAAACGATGGAACCCAAGAACACCACCGACAAACTCGCAGAGACCGATACCCCACAAGACGAATGTCCGATATGTTTTGAGAAGATCGCCACTCGTGGCATGGTACGCACGGAGTGTATGCATACGTTTTGTCTTAAGTGTTTTTGCTCCTTTATCGTGCGATCCAATGCTTGTCCTTTGTGTCGCCGGGAAACGGTGGCAAATAAAAGCGAATTGCCGCGCGTCCTCGTCGCGCGCGCGCGCGTGCAGCGCCGAGCTGCTGCAGCAGCAGCAGCAGCAGCAGCAGCAGCAGCAGCAACAGCAGCAGCAGCAGCAGCAACAGCAACAACAACAACCACAACAACACGACGCATCGCCGCGTCCACAGCCGAGTTGCTTGATCTGCTCCTGGCCGAGCAGAGATTTTGGCCTCGAGCAGCGCGGCGATTCATCCTTGAGGTTGTCGACGACGACGACGACGAGGACGATGAGGCCGAGTCTGCGGAGGCGGAGGCCTGGGTTGCACCAAATGGCATTACATACCTCAAGACGGAAGATGGTACACTGTACGACATCGGCAACCATGCGATTATGGGTGAGTGGGACGACGTGAATAATGTGCTTCGCCCCTTCGACGAGGACGAAGCCGAGATGCCCGAGCCCTTCGTCTGGACGCCGCCGCCGGCGCCGGCCGCCTCCGGAGTCTAAACCAAACACATAAAAAGCAGAAAACCCAAGCAAAAAACCCCATAAAAACATTTTTTTTTTGCTACCCATTTACGTTTATAACACCCATTTCCAACTTACTATATATCAGTGTATATTGTACAATATACACACTACAATAGTGTGTATATTGTATGCGTACGCACGAGAACCGCCAGGCGGTGGAGGCGCGGCTAGGGCGCGGGGTGTCCACATCTCAACCGATGAGATCGGGCACAGGCGGACGAGGTCCGGTTTGGGGTGCCATACGGTGAACACGTGAGCACCCGAGACACACGACACCAACAAATAATAGTTATGGTCATCAAGAATGAGCAAAATGACAATAACAACAAAAACCACTACCACCAATAAACTCTACATCAAATCCCGAATAGCAGGCTTATGCCGACGTATCTTATAAAGATTATGCCACATACTACCAACAAAATTAATCTTATTCTTAAAAAAGAATACAGAATGAGGTCTCATCGCACCGCGTTCACACGCATCCAAACCCAAACCCAGATCACGAAAACTAAATGAAACATTAGTATTTATTTTATATGTCTCGGCATTCACTAATGATTCGTCGTAATATAACTTATCTAATATACCATCTTTATAGAATATATTATCTGTATATTTTATCAGTTCATCGCTCAACTCACAAGCAGCAACGCTTGGGTCTTGTAAGTCAAAATCCAAACTCATATCCAGTTTGTGTAAAGGCGATACACAAGTAATATTGCATAGACTACCCAATTTAACAAAGGAGCATGTTTTCTCCCATTCAGGTAATTTTATCAATGATATAGGATCCATAGATTGCCCATTAGTTATATAGTCAATAATTAAAGTTCCATAATTACCATCTTTATCTTTAATGTAGGTGTTTATTTCGCATCTTGTGACCGGATCATCCGTTAAAAAAATCGGACTGGTAGAATTGTATATGTTGATGCTTAAATAATAGTTCTCTTTATCGTCATTAAATAATTTAATAGGGACAAGTTCAAGCGAGTTGTTATATTTATGAATATACTGGGTTAATTCACGTACATCACAAGGGTTTAAATCAAAGTTAACATACGTGCTAACTTCATTGACTTGTAAAGGAACAATAAGGTTCGCGTCTCTTAATGGGTTGTATAGTATCTGTGGAATTCCTAATAACAAAGTTTTATATACAGTTTTAAGAATACGAGAAGGATTAACCAGCATATTATTTAAAGAATATGAAAAAAACATTGAAAACACGCAATAACACCTTAACACGCAAAAGGCACATATATTAAGAATTTTATAGTCAGTATTGTCTTCCGACAAACCGATATATGCTTTGGATTGCTTACAGCCCATTCCTTTAATTTTATTATTAATAAAATTGAGATAATAATAATAAATAATAAATAATAAATAAGTATACACACATGGAATTACAAAGAATGAACCAACCGCACGCCGTGGAAGTGCTCGTGAATATAATTGAAAACAACCCCGCTGGGTTCCAACAAATTTTAGATGCAGCACATGTATTGGTAATAAAGAGGCGAAATATATTGGAAAAACAAAAACAAAAATATAAACAACAAAAACAATATGATTTAGACATGATAAAATCAGGTTTTAGGTTACCGCCACCACCAAACTGGTCTGGAGACCAATTAACAGAACCCCTTCACATGAGAGCACAAGAAGCACGTAAATGGGGAAAGCGTATCAAATTACGTAAAGAAACTACGCTAGCAATGAAAGAACTAAAATTACCATTAGCTGCGATAATAAACATTGTAGACTTTATTTAAACTTTACGCGATACACCACGATTTCTTCGCCGCCTAATACGCCGCGTACCTTTACCA
>Ga0209279_10000557_pt1 | contig 23481 bp, 8 predicted proteins | sample CoawatmetaG00DNA_3_FD_187508 | JGI IMG/M metagenome (GOLD analysis project Ga0209279, IMG submission 187508) | Marine microbial communities from the West Antarctic Peninsula - Coastal water metaG006-DNA (SPAdes) (version 2) | ecosystem: Environmental > Aquatic > Marine > Coastal ... | reverse complement strand
TTGTACACCCTGCGTTCCTTGGACTCCTTGAATACCTTGGGTACCCTGAATACCAGTTGTGCCTTGAATACCCTGCGTTCCTTGGAAACCGCGGAAACCACGAGAACCTTGAATACCTTCTTCACCGATAGTACCTTGTACGCCTTGCGTTCCTTGGTTACCAGTAAAGCCTTGAACACCGCGGAATGAACCAACGTTAATCCATGTTGCTCCGTCATAAACCCAAAGCTCATCATCGGCGTCGTCAATTGCTGCTTGACCTGTTGTTGCTGATGCAAATGCTGTGTTAAGAGTTGCTTGTGGATCACCACCTGCATCTACATCAGCAACTGAACCAATAACATCAAATCCAGGACCATAATCGCCCTGTAGACCTTGTTGTCCATCGTCGCCTTGAATACCTGTTGTACCTTGAATACCAGCGCCAACTGCATTCCAAGTTGTTCCGTTAGAAACATAAATTAAACCATCGGAGCCATAAGCTACCGCACCAGTGTAGGGTGCCGGATCTAATTGAATAGGAACAGCTTGCGGCTGTCCCTGTCCAACGATCTTGTTCCCGCTAATAGATCTAAAAGCCATTATACATCATCCTCTTCAGACTGACCGAGGGTGAATGATAACGAAGCATCTACTGCTAAGTTTGTATCACATTTAATTTCTAGCAAATCGCCAGATTTAAAGAATTGGCCGTTAAGTGGTAATGGGATTGTGTCATACGCTGGGATTTGCAAGTTTCTTATAATCCAAAACTCAGCATTTACGTCTTCTCTATGAGTTCTTACATCAACTGCAACAGTGCTTGCTGTAAAGTTACACAGAATGAGAGGCGAAATAACTTCGCCTACTCCGGGTTCTACTGTTGTTGATCCACCAAATACAAGTTCCGGTACCTCATAGTTGGGTACCTCGATCATTGTTTGCCAGTTGGTCGTCAAAGTAAACGATTTGGCGACCGGTTTAGCATCAGGTGCTTGTGATGTTACGATTGTTGTAATAGCCATTATAGAGATGCCCTTGAGTTAGATGCTCTTCTTGCAAGTTTTCTTACTGATGATGTAAACGGTCTACCTTCGATACGTCCCGTTCTACCATTAATCTTCAAACCACGCGCGAAGTACTGGTTATTTAATTCGTCTGATCCAGACCACCTGATACGACCGCCGTTTTCTGACAGTACCGAAGCGTTTGCACCAATTGCTGAACCAACGTTTCTGAAGTTAAGTGGCAAGGCGTTTCTGTTAACACCTGCCGAAGCTCCGTTAAACTGGTGAGCAATTGATTCAACCAGTGATCCAAAGACCAAGAAGTCTGGCCTAATTACACTATCGATAATTACGTTATCTATCAATTCGGATACCATATCTCTTTGCGGTTGATCTGTAGCGATATTGTTATTTATATAAGTTTTCATCTGTGTCCAGGCGCCAGTAAACGAATCAAGTAGATCAGTATTATTAGCTCCAATTGCACCTGATGCGGTCCAAGTTGTTCCTGTCCAATGAATGATATCACCTACATAACGATTGCCAGATGCGTTTGTCGAAATAATGTACGCGTCCCAACGCTTCATGCCAGTTAACAGATCACGAGCTGCCGTGTTTGCAACAGTTCCTTTAAATCTTAGCTTGCGCCAATCAGCAAAGGTTGCTGGTGGATTAAACACTGGGAATACGTGCTTAGCATCAATATTAAACAATGCGCCAACAAAAGATCTTGAAGCTATATCAGAACCTTCAACTCCAAGTGCATCAACAGATTTAAAGTCGTTTTGGATAACTTTAAGGAAGTTACCTGCATCGCGATAAGTCTTAGGTAGATCGATGAACTTGTATTCAGAAGTAATGAATCGCTGTGTTTCACGTTGGATCTTGTTTTTGTTACTATCAAGAATATCTTTAGCAAACTTGTATGATTTGTCAGTATCGAAACCAAAGTTAGGATTAATAGTTCTTCCAAGTTGGTTAACATCGTTATAGAACAAGGCGTTATAGAAGATATTACCAAGATCAATTGCTTGAGCTTCTTGGATATCAGTTCCAAGATTAGTTCTAGTTGTTTGACCAGGATAATTACCTGCAACAACCTGAGAAACAATATTACCAAGTTGGCGATATGCTTGTGCTGTTGCCACTCTTGTGTCTTCAGGTAAACGTAACTCGTTGTTCCAGAAGTAGAAGTTTGCATTCCATCTTGTTGCTAAGTTACCACCGTAGTTTAAGTCCCAAGACATTGCATCAACGATATAACCAGCATCTCTACGACATTTCACTTTACTGTAATCAATAACGGTAAACGTGTCTTTCAAGAACTGAGTAATATCATCAGCTAATTCGTCAAGGTTATCATCAATTGCTGCGGCTGCTGCAATCTTGCCAGCGTTAACCCAAGAAGTATCTGGATCAATGATTGCTGGTATAGCATCCATGCTATCTCTTTGAATTGCATCTTCAACAATGCGAATCAAGTCCTTAACTTCTTCTTTTTCAACCGCTGTAGCAACTGCGATGGATGTATCTTGTACTTTAGAGCTGTGCTTGGAGATTGATGCGTCGACCGTAGCACCTACAACAACATCGCCGATAGTATTAGACATTTGAGTGTAGAACTTAGCAGTTTGTTGTCTTTGATCGGCAGGTAATATTGATACCGCGTTAACAAAGTAAAGCTCTGCAGTTCGTACTGATGCATAGTTTGTTGTGTAGTTAACATCGTGCGAAATAGCATCGATCATCGTACCAACATCTCTACGACATTTCTCTTTAGAATAACTAACACCGTTGTAAGTGTCGTAAATGTAACCTTGAAGATCGCTTGCCATTTGAACAGTAGCACTATCAACAAGTTCCTTTGAAGCAAGGATGTCTGCGTCGATCCAAGTAGTGAATGCATCAACTCTTGCAGGGATTGCTCCAGGATTATTATCATCTGCAACCTTAGCAAGCATTAAAGCAAGATTCATAGCTTCTGTAGCAATTGTTCTTCTTGCAGCAAGTGTAGGCATTTCTTGTTTAACTGAGTTTCCAGTTATGTGGGAAATAGCATTTAGTGAAGCGCTTACGAATGTATGAGCACCACCACCTTTACCGTAAGGAACCTTGCCAACTTGCAATGTAATGATATCACCACTAACGTCAGTAATGATATTTGGTGCGTTATAGTAAGGATCATTTCCTTGTGGGCTTGGGTGTAATGCAACATCACCGTCCAGGCTACAAGTAAATACGATACTGTTTGGAGCAATTTGAACATAGTCACCAGCGATTAGACCGTGACCAGTTTCAAGTGTTGCAGTAAACACACCAGTGTCTGGATTATAAGAAGCAAGTGATGGAGAGAACTGCTTACCAATCTCACGATCTACATACTCGTTACGAACAACGCTTTGTACAACTTCACCCATATATTCGAATGCTTCTCTTGTTGCTTGACGTTGGTCAATTGGCAAGATATTTACTGCATTCTTGAAGTAAAGCTCTGCAGTTCCGTGCATTGCAACGTTACCACCGTACTGGATATCATGCGAAATCGCGTCAACAATGTATCCTGTATCTCGACGACATCTTTCTTCACTGTATTGTAAGAAGCTAAACTTATCACTTAAGTATTGAACAACCGCACTACCAAGTGCTTCCTTACGATCAAGGATGATAGCTACTGAAGCCTCTTGATCATATCCGGTAGCAGCACCATCAAGTACTTGTGGCTCTCTTGCTTGAGGAAGATTAATCAATGAATCTTCTGCGATGATATCTTGTACGATTACGATTAGATTCTCAACTTCAACACCAGAGGCTCCAACTACATTTCCGAATCCACCAGTTACTTGAGCAACCGTGTTTCCAGCTGTAGGAGTTACAGCTTGTTTAAGAACAACTTGCTCTGCAACAGCGGCCATGTGACCATATAGTGCAGCAGTTGGTGCTCTTTGAGCTTCAGGTAATCCAACGTTAATACCATTTTCGAAGTATAACTTAACGAAGTCTCTCATTGCGACGTTAGAACCGTGTCTAATATCAAAAGCAGTAGCTTCAACTAAGATTTGAATATCTCTTCTGCACTTAGCTTCGTCATATACTAATGAACCGTGATTTGCTGCGATCCAAGATATTGCTTCCTGTTGTAAGAATGCAATGTTCAAGGTTAAGCCCATAGTAGCATTAATATCTGAGCTACCAGTTCCTGCAAGACCATAGTCGTAAGTAAATGATACTGGACCAGTTTTCATAATGTTGATAACATTTGTGAAAGCATCCGTTGCTCTAGTTAATGCAACCCCAGCTAGTCTTGGTAGAATATCATCTCGTACATATTCGATAGCTTGTACTGTTTCTGATAATTGCTCGTTAATAACATTTTGTGCAAGAGCAGTACCAACTCTATAAGCTCGACCGTAATATTGTGAAGGATAATCAGAACCAGTCTGAACATCTCTTGCGATCGCGTCAATAATGAATCCAACGTCTCTAGCACATTTAGCTTCGTCGTAAGTGTAGTTGTTATCGTTTACAAAACGAACAACTTCTTCTTGAATAAAGCTTCTGTTAGCTTGTAATGATTTACGAGCATATGTTCTACTTGGCTCCATAATAGGAACAAGAGAAGCAGTAGCAATAGGTAACGCTTCAGGTATTTGTTGACCAACGCTAACATCAAGTGATCCGGTGTATCCTGGAACAACTAAACGATCATCAACTACATCAGCAATAATATTTGTAAGTCTCTTAGCTTCAGTACCAGTTGCTATATCAGCAGCTGCAAGAGCAACATTTTGATATACAAGGTTACCATTAATTTCGCTAAACCCATCAGTTAATGCGCTTACGAATGTATGTGTAGTACCTCCAGAGAAGGCTCCTACCCACAATGTAATAGTAGTTGATGTTACCCCAATGACTGGGCAAGCCTTGTTGTAGAAGCGATGGTGTGCTTCTGGTGAGGCATGGTTAGTAGCTCCAGAGCCTGTATCACAGCTGAATGTAATCGCGTCTGGCGTCATCCAAATATGATCATCAGTTGTTAATGTGTGAGTACCAATTTCTGCTACTAACATTCCTGTAGTTGGATTGTACGTAGTGCCAACAGCTGGAGTAAAGCGAGCTCCAAAGATTGGCTCATTTACTTCGTTCTTAACAATTTTTTCAACTACGTCAGCAATATGATTGAACGCCAACTTAGTAGGTAACATTGAATATGGCTCAAGGACACTTTGTGTACCTTGGTAATAATAATTTGCAGAATGTACTGTAGCTGAATCTCCACCGTACTCTAAGTCTTCTGATATTGCATCAACGATATATCCAACATCTCTTGGGCATTTTGCTTCATCGTAGCCAAGACCGTTATATTCTTCACTGATGTGTTGAATTATTTCGGTTTGATACTTAGGCTTTTGACCAGTGATAGCGTTTGCTTCGCTTGTTAATGTATAACTTGCGGTGTGTACACTAGTTTTTGGTTCTACAATTGCTGGAATTGTTCCGTCGTTTTCACGGATAACATTACCAACACCTGCGAATAAGTTTTTAGCCTGTTGTACAACAGCAGGTTTAATGGATCTTCTTACACCGTTAGTCAGTGCACTTACGAATGTATGTACTGCATCAATTTTTGCAGGCCCGACTTGCATTGTAATCGTTGTTGGTGTTGCTGAGTCAATTCTAACTGGTTTGTTAAAGATTGGATCGGTAGGTCTTGGGTGTGATAGATTACCACCGCCATTACTAGAACAATTCAATGTAATAGCATTTTCAGCGAAGATTACATAATCCTTTTCTGTAAACCCGTGATCTGCAATTGTTAGTGTCATAACACCAGAGATATGATCGTATGCTACATCTGTTGGTGTAAACGCTTCAGCCATATTTGCAACTTTTACCGCGTCGGCAGTAACAGATACGAATGTGTGTGGTGACTGTGGCTCGTGCTTAACGGCATTAGCTGTTGCACTTACAAATGTATGTACAGAGGATGCAGCAGATCCAGCGTTACCAACATTAAATGTCATTGTACCATCTTGACGTCTAATAGAGTTAGCAACTGCTGATACGAATCGGTGATCGCCGCTATAAGCTGATGGTCCAACATTGAATTTGAATGTATTTGTTGTAACATCAGAAATTTGTAACCATCTGCCAGATGCATAATCTGTAGATCTTGGATAACCTTTAGAAACTGTATTATTATCAAGTACACAAGAATATACTAATCCGTAATCTGCAATCATTACATAATCGCCATTACTAAATCCGTGAGCACTAAGAGTGATAGTTGTATCACCGCTTGCTGGTGAATAAGCTGCGGTTGTTGGTGTATGCTGAGTTTCACCAACCGCAGTAATCGATAATGATTTACCAGTTAATGGATCGCCAACTCTTGGATATGTATGCTGTGTAACATTGCTATCTTGATCACAAGTAAATGTAAACGAGTTATTATTTAGAACAACTCCATTTCCAACTCTTAAACCGTGTTGACCAACTGTTATACTCATAACACCAGTTCCTGCGTCGTATGTTGCTGCAGTTGGTGTGAAGTATTTGTTTGGACCAGAAGCTCCTACGTCTAGTTTAACAGTTGTGCCTGTACCACCAGCGTAAGCTGCTTCAATAACTTTGAATGTTTTCTTAGCGTATGGATCTAAACCTGGGCGTGGATAAGTTTTAGCAGCGTCGTCCCCATCCATGTCACAAGTGAATGTGAATGAATTAGGATCCAGTGTAACTCTATCGCCTTTTACAAGAGTGTGACCACTGATAGACATTTCAAAGTCACCAGTTGCCGGATCGTAATCTGCAGTTGAAGGTGTAAATGATGTTGTTTCAATGATCGTTTGTGTTACTACACCTTGTAGCGGAGTTACAACTTCGTTTCTAATAATCTGACCGACAAGTTCTGCAGCGAAGAAATATGCTTCTGATGTTGGAACAACTTCTGCGTCGCTTAGTACTGGGATAGCGTTTTCAAAATAAAGTTTTGAATTTGTAGCCGTACCAGCGTTTGAACCGTGTTGTACATCCCAAGCAGCAAGATCAACAAAGATACCCATATCTCTTTCACAAGCAGCGGTATTGTATGTGAAGCCAGGGTAGTTTGCTGTAATCCAAGCAATAATTTCTTTTTGGATAAACGCCTTGTTGGTAAGTAATGCACCACGAGCTTGACGATGTTCGTTTGAAAGTGCAACGTCTCCGTAAATTGGATCATCTACGTTTGTTACATCATTTTGCATAATGTCGATGATATTATCGAAGGCCGCGTTTGAGCGAGCAATTGCAGTAGAATCAGTTAATACTTCAGATGCGATTTTACCTTTTAGCCAAGTAATTGCACCAACAGTTTGTGTTAACTGTTCGTTAATAACTGCGTCAGCACCAACTGTACCAATGCGATAACCTTTACCTGTGTAATATGAGTTAACAGTAGAGTCTGTTAATACATCTCTTGCGACTGCATCAAGAATAAATCCTGTGTCACGCTCACATTTAGCTTTATCGTATGTGAAGTAATTATCTTCTAACCAAGCTGTAACTTCTGCCTGAAGATATGCTTTGTTCTTCTGAAGAATTCTGCTAGCATATACGCCTTGCGTTGTAGAACTAACCTTAACTACAGCACCTTCATCAGCACTTACAAAAGTATGAGCACCGGTGTATGTTCCAGCGTTACCAACGTTTACTGTAAGTGTGTCTGTTGTTACTGCACTAATTTCTAATGGTAACTTGTAAGCATAGTCTCCAATACGTGGTGACAAGTCAGTAGCAACACCGGTTCCAGGATCACAACTAAATTCAAAGCTTTGTGGCTGTAATTCAACATGATCTGCTGTAGTAAGATCGTGACCAGCTATAGTTATAACAAACTCTCCACTTACTGGATTGTATGTTGCATCAGTTGGTGTGAACGCTTTCTGAACCTTAGCAGCATCTGTAAAGTAAAGCGCGTTAGCATTGATACAATCAATTTCAGCACTTACGAATGTGTGGTTATTAGCATGACCGTTTGCATTGCCAACGTTTACAGTAATTGTATCAGCAGTTACTGATTTTACTCTAACTGGCTCTTTATAAGCAGGATGGTCGTATAATGGAGCAGCATCGGTACCTGTTACACCGCCAACATCGCAACTAAAGATCATTGACTCTGGAGCAATTTCAATCCACTTACCAACTGGTAAATCGTGATTTCCGATTGTGATTTCCATGTCACCAGATACTGGATTGTATGATGCAGTTTGTGGAGTAAACTTACCTTCCCACATATCAGCTTCACGAATCGCGTTAGCAGTTGCAGATACAAATGTATGTACTGATGTATCAGTTGACTCACCGACATTGATTGTGATCGTTGTTGCATCTCTATCAGAAATTGTAACTGGTTTCTTATAAGCAGGATGTCTTTTCTCTGCTTGAACAGCGTCAGTTGATGCTGATACAAAGGTATGAACTCCGCCACCATCTACAACTGAACCGACGTTCATATTAATGGTTGTACCATCAACACTATCAATTACGATTTGCTTCTTGTAGAAAGGGTGATGTGATTCAGGAGCAGGATGATTTGTTACGTTACCATCCAAAGTACATGTAAACACTAAGCTGCTTGGCTTGAATTCTACAAGATCACCAGCTTTAAGAGCATTTGTACCAATAGTTACACTAAACTCTCCGGTTTCTGGAACGTATGTAGCAGCAGTTGGAGTATAGTTAATGAACTGTGTTGTTGGATATGTGTGTTCTGTAACGTTGCTATCAAGTGCACAAGTAAACGTTAAGCTGTTAGGCTCAATGTAAACGTTATCACCGATGTTAAAGTCATGTGAACCAATTGTAAGTACTGTTGTACCTGAAGCCGGAGCATATACAGCATTTGAAGGAGTATACTTTTTGCCGTTATTATTAAGCAATCTAGTCATTTCATCAAAAGCTTGGTTAGCTCTATCTTCTGCAATCGTATTAGTAATTAGTGCTGCAGTTTCTGATTTCAGATAATTAACTGAACCAACTGTTTGGGTTAACTGATCAGTAACGCTTACCTCACCAGACTTAGTACGATATGCCGCACCAGTTTGGATTGAGTTGTAGTTTGTTCCAAGGATCATATCTCTTTGAACTGCAGGCAAGATATATTCTTCAGTATCTCTATGACATTTCTTGCTGTCGTAGAAGTAGAATTCTTGATCTACCCAGTCCATCATGTGATCTTGTATAAACTCTCTGTTAGCTTGTAGTTGCTTACGTGCATTTCTCTTATCAGCTGAGATTGCAACGTTATCAGAGAATGTAATCTGTTCGCCAATTACTGATACCGCATCAGCTTTAGCAGATACAAATCTGTGTTCGTAGTTAGCAGCAGTTAATCCTGGGTTAACAGTAATTGTGTTTGCTGATGTTTCAATGATTGGCAACGCAGCTAGATAAGCTTTTTCAGACGCTCTTGGGTGACTGATCTCAGTCTTGAAGTTATCGCTTGAGCATGTGAATGTGAAGCTTTCTTTTGCAAGATTTACATATCTACCAACTGTTAAGTCGTGAGTACCAATTGTTATAACCATGCGACCAGTTACTGGATCGTAAGTTGTTTTGGTTGGTGTATATTTTGCACCTGTGTTATTCAAAGCATTGATAATTGTATTGAATGATGAGTAAGCTTCAACTGCACCTTCTGGGCTTTCAACTTGTATAATGTTATCAGTAGTTTTGCGTAATCTTTCGAACGAAGCTACTGTTTCATTTCTTTGATTTTCAAGAGTTGTTCTTGCAGTATTAACATAATAAGCTAAACCAGTAGTTGTAGCGTTATAGTTAGTATCTAGCAACATATCAAACTTGGTTGCTGGCAAGATATATTCTTGGATATCACGTTCACACTTAGCACTGTCGTAAGCATAGAATTCAGAGTTATTATCAATCCAATCTACGAACTGATCAATAACGAATGCTCTGTTATCTTGTAATACTTCACGGGATGCAACAGCATCTTGATCACCAGTATCAGCGAACGTAATAGCATTAGCAGCTTCTACACCATTTTGAAGAATATTTAATGATTCATCTAAAGATGTGTTTAAGCGTGATAGCACTTCAGCATTTTGTTCTTGAGCAAAGATGTGATTGATTTCACCTTTGATATGCTCAATAGAACCAACAGTTTCAGTCATTTGATCGTTAACAACGATGTATGAGATAGGCGAACGATATGTGATACCGTTTAAACGTCCCCAATAGTTACTGTCTGTAGCAACATCGTAAGATGCACTATCAACAATTAATCCTGAATCTCTAAAGCACTTGTCTGCATTATAACCTTGATAACCAAGTCCTGGCGAACCATCAAACCCGGTTGTTGTGTTAGCAGTTAAGTAATCAACCACATTATCTACGATTGCTTGCTTGTTTTCTTCAAGAGAATCTGCAAAAGCTGTGTCACCAATTAATTCAACTTTGTTTGCGTTAGCCGGTCTAATAATAACTGTGCTACCGCGAGCTCGCATTGAGATGTCACCAAACTGTGAACCGGAGTTGTTCAGGGTCATCTGACCGCCATCTAGTGCAAAGAAAGCTTGGCGTGTAAAGATTGACAAGGAACCGATACCGTTAACACCAGCACCGTTTTTGGCAACGTAGCCTGTGCCGTTTTGAGTACGCGGTGTAAAACCAAAACATAATACGTATGTAAATAGCGAGTCAGTATCTAGTACTGCTCTGTCAGCTAATAGACAACCACCGCCACGACCAACTAGTCTGTTAGGGAAATCATCAATACCGATTGATTCAATTGTACCTGTACCGCCACGTTGAGCATAAAGGATGTCACCAATTTCTACGTTACCCTTAAGGTTTCTAACGTAAATTTGACGAGCTGAATCAATATCAGCAATGTAAGAAACATAACCTGTAGCACCAGACGAGAATGTTACTTCGTCATCAACTTCAAATTGCGCTTGAACACTGTGTCCAGCTGACATGTAGAATTCTTGACCTAAGTCGAGGATTGTACCTTTAGAGTTGAATGGATTCAAAGGTGGTTCAACATCCAAACGGTTAAAGTTTGAAAGCTGTGAGCTATCTCGAATATATGGAGAACGTCTTAACAAAGCACCTGGACGGTATGCAATAGCAAAACCACCTTCTGGTTGGTCAAAGTTATCTACTTCAAAGTTCATATAACCGAAACCTTGAACGTAGTTACCAGATCCAACTAGAATACCGTTAGTCTTTTCCCATCCCTTTTTCTTCTGAATAACTGTTGCATACTGACCTGCTGTTGAAGTCATTGAACAATCATCAGGTAACATGATTGGTTCATCAACATAGTAAGTACCAGGACCTACTGAGATGTGTACCGCGTTATTAATGTCGTTACGATCAAACAATCCACCAGCTTTTTGTAATGCAAGTTCTTCAGCACGCTTTAAAGTGCGCACTGGCTGTAGAATACTACCTTGATAACTATCATCGCCATCTGTTGCAACGTGAACTTTAAGAGATTTTTCTGTCTTTCTAGAAAACTCATCGTACAACTGACGGTAAGTCATTTTCTCTGTATCGCCAGTCTTGACGTTCTTCAGAGCAAAATAACTATCTTCGTCAAGCATCGGCTCAAATTGTTGTGTTAAATTCATATCAAAGTCAACAAGTTCTGACTGATTAATAGTTGAATTAGCAACAACTGATTCTGAGATATCAGAATTTTGAATAGTTGATCTTTGTTGTACTAGATCATCAGAAGTAGAACTTCCGATTGAGATATTTGTAGCAACAACAGTATCCATTGCACCAGTTAAGATTGCATTTTCTAATACGGGATTAGTGAATACGTTGTCAGAACCAGTACCATTTGAAAAGTCAGACTGTGTAATATTAACATTGTTTGCAGTGCTATCATTAAGAGCAGAAGACGTAATGGTAATATTATTAGCTGATGTATCGATGATTTCTGAATTGCTAATAAGTGTATCCCAAATTTGACCATTTGAGAATCTTGAATTAGTAATATCAACATCATCTAGATCAGTGTTAGTGATCTCTGAATTAGATATGAATGTATCGAACAGGAATGTGTTACCTGAGATAACAGAATCTGTAATTGAACCATTAGCAAACGTTGTTGTAACGATAGCACTATTCGAGATTAAAGCATCTTCGAGAATAAGCTCATCAATTACGATGTTTGTAAGAATTAGGTTGTTTGCTGTACCACCTTCGATGGTAACGTTATTATAAAACGAATCATCAATTGTTGAGTTGGTAAAGATGTTATTATTACCAGTTGAGTTATTTAACTCGCTTTGATCAACAATTGTGTTTGTGAATATGTTGTTGTTACCAGTACCGTCAGAAAAATCAGATGTAAGGATTGCAACGTTTGATACTTCTGTGGTAGTCATTGTACCACCAGAAATATCACTTGATACAATCTGTGAGTCGTCTATAGTACCGTTGTTGAAAATGTTACGGTCCATAATGTTATCTTCAATAGCTGAATTGAAGATTCTAACACCAGAAACTGATCCACCAGTGATTGTAATACTATCAAAGATTTCGTACTGAATCGCAGCAACAAGTTCTTTTCTAGTTATGTTTTTAGTACCGTCATCGCCTTGGATAAGGTTAACGATAACAAAAAGGTCTTCAGAGCGAGTATTGGCACCTTTAATTGGACCTAATTCTGAAATCTTTGACATGCGAGGATACCCTTATGTGTTTTCTTTTATTTATAAAAATCACGTGGAGGTCTGGGCTAGTTATGAGCCACTCTACGAAATTTATTTAAATATATTTATGACAAATCAATCGTCGTAGAAAGTAGATCCACTAGAGTTGTCCGCTGCTGTTTTTATTTATACTACTCGGTGCGCTAATCTTATTATACTTGGTGAACAATAAAATAACCTTGATCCTTGCTTACTTTTTTAGCAAACACTGTTGAAACACCTGCATCGATTGCGATATTATAGATTTCACGCGGGCCATTCCAGTCTTCGTATACGCCCATAACTTCTCTTTGATCTTCTGCTACTTTATTCCCAGAGTGGTCGTAGTAGTCGATTTTGTAGCAAGTATCGCGATGACTTCTGATGTAGTGTTTAGTTCCTAAAATTTCGTTTGTTGTAGTGTTGATATAGTAACCTAAGTTCTCATGCCAATCTTCTACATCATCACCGATTTTAGAACCTGCCGGGATATTTTGTGGTTGGTTTTTGTAAATTCTTAATGAGTCAGTGCCGATACTTAATAAGTCTGCACACACGAATGCAACATCAATTTTATAAGCAGCCGAGTACCATTCAGGACCAAGCACGTATCCAATCAGTTCTTCAAACTTGGCTTGGTATTCTTCACCTCTTTGGTGCATAATAAGTCCAACACTAAACTCGTCTTGTCTTCGAGTGAAAACAAGAGAATGGATCATATCATTTGGAACAATATCTAAAGCTCTATCTAAAGATGGATAAAACCCTTTAAACTTTTGCATATTCATATCACGTTCCTCAAACTACTTTTGTAGTGGTTATAGCACCACTATTTGTTAAACTAATTTCGAATACGTGGTTTTTAATCCTAAGCGCTTCAGTACCAGTATTTGCATTAGGCTGAAATACACCATCTGAAATCGCGTTTCCTGCGGTGTTGACTTGTGGCTTTGTTAATGTATTAATATTATAGAGCATAGCTCCTGGATTTCCGTCACCACCGCCATAGTTACCGCCAGTGCCGTTTTGACCACCGCCTCCGAGAACTATATAATATTTTACACCAGAAACCAACTCGTAAACGTGTGTTAAGGATGCACCTGTGTTTCCTCCAGTACCAGCTTCGCCTGGAAGATCGTTATTATAACCACCATATGAACCCGAGCCTTCATCACCACCGCCACCGCCACCTGCAGCACCCCAATTTCCCCAAGGTGCGCTTGCTCCTGCTGCGTTAGCTGCGCCACCAGCACCACCTGCACCAAAATCTGAGCTAGCTCCAGCCGTACCAAGAACAGTATCGTTACCATTTGCTATCTTCCCGCCGGCCCCACCAGTACAAATTACAGTATCGATATATTGTCCAGAGTTCACTAAAACATTGGATATAGTACCAGCTGATACAAGTTGATCATAAGTTGCTTTTGTTATAATACCAGTACTTCTTCCAGACGGTGCTCTTCCAGTTCCTGAATTATTTGCAAATCCGTTGCCGCCACCGCCGCCACCACCAAACATTAGTACACTAAATTGCACGGAAGCTCTTGCGGCGTAAAAATCTCCAAGAGAGATAGCGCCACTTGTAGGAATATTTTGGTTGTAAGTGTTATTAGATACGAATTTTGAGTTGCGGTAATACTCCTCAAGTCTGTGTGGTGCAGCGCCGCCAAATTCATCAACAATATCTGTTATTGATATTGTACCCGAAGATTTAATAGCCATATTATTTACCTACTTTTTCGTTCAATTCCTTGATCGCTTCAATTATTAATCCGATTATGTTTCCATGTCTTACGGCGTAGATTTCTTCTCCGGTATTTCCATCGATAGTTTTATAAACTGCTTCAGGTAAAACTTCTAAAAGCTCTTGTGCCATTACACCAGTCATTGGAGTATCGGGCTTATTTTTATAGTTAAACGTATAACCACCAAGTTGCTCAACTTTATTTAGAGCATTGGTAATTGGTTTAATATTTTCTTTTTGAGTACGATCTGAGACTGAACCGAATGCTGAAATATCACCCGTTGCAACAATTTGACCTTTCGCAGAAACCGCTACCGCAGTCCCACCAGAACCAAATGTAACGTTAGCCGCTGTACCTACTGACTGTCCGATAGCAACAACACCAGCAGTAACAGAAACACCCGTGCCGCCAGTTATAGCCGCTTGAGCTCTTGCATCTGTGAAATATTTGTTAGTGCCTTCTACAAGATTTGTCGTTTTATGGTTTGTTAATGAACTAACAGTACCAAGAACGTTACCTGTGAAGGTTGCTGGAATGTTTGCTGCAGGACCACCATTTTCAAAAACTTTATTACCTTCTGGATGATATACATCACCAGTAAAGTTTCCATCAAATGTTCCAGAGAAAGAACCAGTCGCAGTAGTAACCATTAAGTTATTTGCTGTAAGTTGATTTGTAACAATAGTATCAACAGTAATATCGGTATCAATAATAACACTTGGTACTGATAATACACCGGCAGGTGACAATGAAAACTGCCCGCCACTACCTTGATTAATTTGAAAATTAGCATTTGTACTATTGTCGTAACCAAGATCCCAAGCTGTTGTTCCGTCAGTATATCGGGTACGAGCACCCGTTGCTCCGTACGTAAACGTTGCAGCAATAGGAGATAACGCAGGAGTAACATTAATTGGCGAGGTGATGCCAATAGTAGCTGCCGGCGTTCTAGCTTCAAATTCATCCGTATGAAGAATATTAAATGCTATAACAGTATTTGCAGTGAATTCACCCAGTAAAGCAGCATCACCGGTAGTTGTATCACCAGTTACGGATGCTGTAAGTACAGAGTCTCTTACAAGGTCGGTAATTTCATTAGTTTTATCAAACCAATTTTGAAATGTCTGCGTTGTAACAATGTTTGCTATTAATGGTTTTGACATTTAATTATTCTCTATCTTATCTAAACGTTCGGTTATTGACACTAGGCATAGTTTAACTTCGGCGAGATCATCGGTCAGGCTTTTGACTTTACGATGTAAAGCTCTCTCTAACTTGTATTTATTAAGAGCAACCACATCAGTATTTAAAACTGCTTGTGTATTCTCGTCTCGGATTAAACTACGCTGGTTTATCATGTTAACGCGATTCCTCTGTAATCTTTCACAAAGGGTACGTTATGAATACTGTCGGCGATCATATCAATTCTGATTGCGAATTTTCTATATCCAACGAATGTACCTGCTGTGCTTGTGTAAGTAATAACACCAGAATCTTTGTTTGCGTCTGCAACTTTGTACCTAAACTCTTTATAATCATTTAGGTTAGAGGACGAAGAATATGTCTTAACACCTTCGAATAATTCTAGCTCAATCCAATCAACTGTATCAAAAGCTGCACTGTCTTGCATATGTTGTGGTTTAATATAAACTTTAATATCCGTACCGTTTGGTCTATAACCCGTAACTAACAAATTCATATCTTCTGCATCTAAGTCTTCCGCTAACTCAATAGTCTTGGAGATATACTTAGAAGTAGTAGCGGCATCATTAGTAGCTTTAAATTGATATGCTAACAACGTGGCCAATTCTAAATCAACAATAGGAGTTGAAGTAGCATTAGAGGAGTTAGTCATATTAACATTAATACTAAACGGTTTTGGGTTAATAAAGTTATTTGATTTACTGTAAATAACAACACCCTTATTAGTAAAGTGATTACTAGTACCAAACTTTAGTGGCATATTATATGTATTAATAACATTAGCAGGATCAGTAAATGTACCATTAATAGAAGTTGTTGTTGCAGAATCGTTTGCTTTCTGAATTAATGGTTGGATATAACTTAAATTGATATTATCAATTGTTCCGATAGTTCCATTGGTTCCACTAGTAAATCCAGTAAGTACATCAGCAGCTTCAAATCTCTTAGCCAATACAGACGAGCTTTGCTTTAGATGAAGTTCTGAAGCAGTGTACTTGTTGTAGTGAGAAATTATACCGGCAACGATTGGAAGACCCGTAGCATTTGCTCCATTGAATGAACATGGCTTGTCGGTAGTTATCTGTGTTGCACTATCAACACTTGCAACTCTAAATATATCTGTTCCGTTACTTACTCCGCCAGACGCGATTACACGAATATAATCACCAACTGCATAATCCGCTGAGAAGTCATTACCTGATTGAGTAAGAACATTAGTTCCTTGAACCATGCTTACTGTGTAACCAACATCTATTTGCTTATAAACAAATTCGCCAGCAGTAAATCTTCCATCCCAATCACTTAATGTAAAGAATTCGTGATCATCGTTTGTAAGTGTTACTGAACCAATTGCAGCATTAAAGTCGTGACGATAAAGAGTAAACTTAATATCTTCGTCTTGTACTGATTGCCAAGCTCTGTTGTTTGTAGATGTGAATAGAACACCGTCGCCCCAGTCCATATTAACTGATTGTCCTTGTGTAGATCCAGCAGTAAGATCTAATCCACCAACCTTAGATGTAAAGATTAAGTAATTAGGATCGTTAGCGTCTGGCTGTACAACAATTGCGTATTCTTTTTCAACATCCATTCTAACTGGAGCATCAAAATTAATTTCTGTTATTGATGTTGCGTCATCCGAAACACTAATATCAGAAGCAGCTATGTGCAACTTGGAGAATGGCAGAATAATTGAAGAAGGATAACCGTTTACAACTTCTCTTAAAGTAACTGTTGCACCGTTAATATCACTCTTTCTTTTAAAGTATAAATCTACCTTAGAGATAAACACTGTATTAGATCCACGACCCATGCCTTGTTTAATGAAGAATGTTTGTGCTAGAGGATCGAAACCACCTTCGCGACGTGTTGCGGTACGGGCAGCTAAGTTTCTAGATGTCGTAGTTTCTTCAATACCAAACTCTGGCATTCTTGTAGAAACCGTGGTTTTGCTTTGCGCAATATTGTAAGCGTGATATGCGATTTCGCCAATAGAAGTTGAAGCTGATCCAATTGCAGAGAACTGGTCAACGTCAACTACTGTTAATACTCTATCACCAACAAAGAACTGTCCCTGCGGGATAGTAAATATTGCTCTTAGAATTCCATCAGCGTCTGTTGACACTACAGCAGCTTTTGCACCAAAGCTTTGAACAGCACTTGCACGATCAGCTACTGGAGATCCTGGGGCGACATGAGCATTTACATCAACACCATCAAAGAAGAAATAATGTTGTGTGCTAGGACGCAAACCAGAGATAAACACTTTGATATCGCGTGATCTCATATACGGTTGGAATGCAACGTTAGTAACAAAATCACCAACTTGGTTTAGACCACCATCGTTTATTCCTAGCGAAGATATAGTACCAGCTTGTTCTCTAGGGAATGTTGTGGTTACTCTTGTTCCTCTGAACCACCCTCTGCCTCTTCTGCTTTCGACTCCTGCGCCTTCACTAATCTCACCCCATTCAGTGGTGCCAGTCATCGGCCAAGTTTCTTGCAAGTCTTGGAATACTGAAACTAAATCAATTTCTACTGGAACTGGGTTTTGTATTGTATCGTGAGCCATATCATGGCTTGGAGATATTTGAACATTACCGTCATACTTCCAGAAGTTAGATACACAGTTTCTAAAGTTTGTTGCGTATGGTTGACCCATTAATTTAATATTAGCATTTCTGCTTAGTGTTGCAATTTCAGCATCATTAACACTTGGGAAAATAGATGCGCTAGAGCTAGATGAATATTTTAAATCTAGTGGGAATGTATTAAGTGCTGGTGTAAGAATTTGCTTATCAAAGTGAATAGCAGCTCTGTAGTTTGGATCATCAGTATTAGCAATTTGTCCATCATTCATTGGATCAACAATGTAACCATTCTTAAATCTTGTTAACCCGTTTTCATCCAATATTAATAGATTTTCTGAACTTTGCTCTAATTGATTTAAGCTGACATAATATTCAAGACCTTTAATTCTTTTTTCGATCTTTTCAATATCTCGCATTGTATAGTTTGTAGTACCAACAGCTTTCAGTTGAACTGCGCAAGAGAATCTACCTTGTGCAGACGCTTCAGCTTGAGATAACGCAGGATATCCTGGGATATAAATTTCCGAAACAACTAGCTGGTCTGGACTTACTTTTGGTGTAATCGGATTCTGATCTTCTTCACCTTTAATAAGCTTGGCATCACCAAAAGAGTCAAAAGCGATAACATCAACGCGTGACAAGTAATTTTCAACGTCAGAAGTAATAGTAGATGCTAATGCAGGAACTGCATAGTTGCCGCTGAATGTTTTGTTATAAGAACCAACGGCTGCTGTAATAACTCCTGCAGCTCCTATACTAACATCAGTATAATCAACAAGTGGATCTTTATCAACATAAGGTCTAAAGTCAAAGCAATTTCTTAAACTATAACGCGCCCCGTTTGATCCAGTGTAAGTTTCAAGATCAGAAGATCTAATAAACCCGCCGGGCAACACTGTGGTTGCATCATCAATTGGATAACTATTAATTGTGAAGAAGTAATCGCCAGTAGAAGTATTGATTTCAAACACTCCAACCTGTACAATTAATTGTTGACCGTTTTGTGGCTGTGGACGACCTGGGATGTATTCCATGTACGAGATATCATAGAAGTGATCTGTCTGGTTTGTATTAAGCTTAAAACTGCTAGTAAAATCTGTTCCACCAGGGCCTGTAGTAACACTAATAAGCTTGTGAACATCAGGGAAACCTAAGCTGTACTTAGTAGTAGCTGTAGAATAATTTACTTTAACATATGGTTGCACGGCAGCTTTATTATGAGAATCTGCATTAGTCATACGCTTATTATAATACACTTCACCGCCGCCTGTAGAGCCTGATTGAAGCGTGAGAGTTAATACTGTGTTGTTTAAAGATTTTGCTACAGATACAACCGGAATAACTGTGTTTGAAGTATCAACAAAAATAATATCATTTTGGTCTAAACCAAAGTCTTCATCGATACCTGCAGTAAGCTCAATAACGTTACTTGTAACAGTAACTGAAGAATGAGACCTAACTGGAACAATAATATCGGTAAGCTGCTTAACGTAAGGAGTACCTATTTCGAAAACTAATGGAGAATTTTTGATGCTTTTAACTTTTGCGTTTGCCGCTACTGTAATCACACCAGAAGTACCAACAACACGAACAACCTCGTCAAACGAGTTGCTTCCAACCATTTTAACACCAAACAAATAAATCTTAGTTGGTGTAATGTTTCTAACGTAAGCTTCACCGATTTTACCGCTCAGTGTATTTTGCAGATCTACTGTACCGTAATTAATGTCTACTGTACCACTAATATCTACTATATCTAAATAAGAACCATAGTCAACAGATGTCGCTTGATTTTGTTGTACAGCAGTATCAGAAATTTGGTCTATAGTAAATGACATTTTGCCACTGTTTTCTACACGATAACCTTTAACATACGCTGTGCCTTTACCGACAAGTGCAGTTAATTCTGTACCTCGGCGATCCATATCAACTTTAAAGCTATCTAAAATGTAGTTGCCTGATTCTTCATATGTTCTTTTAGCAAGCTCATCAGCAATAGCATTAAACTGTGAAACGTCGCGCAAACTAACTGCTGAACCGTTTTGGTAGCGAATAAGCGTAAAGAACCCGGAATCAACATCAGAGATTGCAGTATCTTTAACTACAAGAGTTGGAACCATTCTAAGCCTATCAGCACCAGGAGCATTTTCGTTCTGTGATCCGTTTGCATTATCATATAGACTATTATCTTGTAAAGAACTAACTAAACTTTCAGTAACTTCGTAACCAACAGATAGATCATTTGGAACGTTGTTGTATTTAGAAACAACTAGTGTTTGATCTTCTGTAAATAAGAAATGACCTTTTTGGAATACAACACCCGCAGATGCTCTAATACCAAACGATTGTCCAACACAGTTTAAACCAGCAGTATCTGTAACGTTGATCTGCCAAATAGCAGCGTCTGCTCCAGCTCCACCATCTTGAAGTGCTGATACAAGAACAGAGCCGTTATACACGTATTTAGTTATTGTTAAATCTTCACCACTGACGAATGCTTTAACAGCACCAGAAGTGTTTAGGTAGTTAATAAAAAATGTATTAAGATTAGGCGGACGTGTTTCAAAACCGCGAGCTGCAGCAATGATGTTTGCTTTCAAGCCTGCCGCGTTTTGAACTTCATATACGACGTCAATATCTGTTAAGATGCCACCAATAATAGCTGTGCTTGGACCAGATACGTATTGCTCTACGTCAAACCCGGTTTTATCAGTGAGCTTTACGAATTGCAATCCGTTGAGATCGGTAAAGTTGCAACCCTTAATAATACTACCTTCTTGGTAGATATTATCACCGAATTGTTCAACTTGGTTTTGTAGAATCGTTTGAAGTTGTGTCAGCTCGCGCGCTTGAACGGCATAAGCTGGCTTAAACAGAATCTTATAGAACTGTTTTTCGACGTCAAAGTCATCAAAATATGGTGCAATATTTAAATTTGTGTTAATAGGCATCTATTTGAGTTCCTTAAAATTCCAAGACCAATTTATATTCTTCGCGTGAACTTGTCTCTCTTGTTAAAGGAAAGAAGTCTTCCATAAAGTATACGGTACCAGATCGTTGAGTGTATCGTGATTCAATAACATTATTGGCTACAGGTATATTTATCTGTATTCTCTGACCAGTAGAATTGATAAGATCTTGCGTGTAATCCAATGATATATCGTTGTTAGCAGTATTTATATGCGGACCCATATAGCTACATAAGTAAACAGTATTAGCTACGTCATCAATTTCGTGTACTCGTCCGCTGAACGTTGTATTGCTGTTAATATCTTTTTGCGTTACAATTCCATCTACAATAAGTTTTCCATAATCATCAGTAATAACTTGTACGCGGTTATCAAACACATCAGGCGAAGCAGTATTTGCTGTTTCAGGATCTGGAATAAACGTTGGATTCTTTAAAATACCAACTGCTGAATATGAGTTTGTTGCACCGATTTTATTATTATCAGTTTCAGTAATATAAGAATAAAGTAAAATATGACGGCAGTACATCTCGTCAATTAGATTAAAGTTGTGGCCGCCGAATGGAGAAATAACAGGTCTTAACACTGCTCTCACATCAATAGAATTAGCATCGTCTGGATCAAAATCAAAAGGAGGATCTATTACTGTTGCGGTAACATTATTATAGTTTTTACCTTCGCCACTATCACCAATAAGCTCAATGTTAGTAATTCTACCATCTACGATTCTTGGAATAGCAACAGCACCTATGCCATCGCCTTCAACTTTAATTGTTGGTAAGATCTTAAACGTAGAGTTAATAATTACTCCATCATTTTTAGGATCGCCGATTACTTTAATAGTTCCTCTATCAGACGCACCATCCCAAGTATAAGTATCAATAACATATGTGTAAGCAACGTTGTTTGGCGTATTTAGTGTGATAGTCATACCAGAATAATAGTTTTGAATCTCACTTAACTCGTTAGATCTTAAAAGTATAGTAAAGTCATTACCAGGAGGTCCAGCAACTATTCCACTTTCCAAATAAGGATAACCTGCGTTATCAATAAAATTCTCTACGAATATATCGCTTATTTCAGAACCAGTAACAATGTTATTTGCATCAGCGTTAGGATCCGGATTAATATCAAACGTTCCAACTAATGGAATAAATCCAGATGCGTTATATGCTTCAAACTGTTGTTCAGTCAGATAATACATAAACTTCCAAACATATCCGTCTGGCATTCTATAAATCTGTGCTGTAGTTTCTGGGTTATAGTTTGGTGGAGTTGTAGAATCTGCACCGTTGTTATTAGATAAACATTTATAAACTCTATAATCGCCAGAGTCGTTATTGTTCGGCCCAACTACAGAATAAAAGTTTGCTGATTCTAAATCAACAGTAGAATCGTATTGTGTATATGCAGCATCTTTTTGCCAAGGGTAATACTTTATCATAAACTTAACGTCGTCTTCAAATACTCTTTTACCAAAAACTATATTCTCTTGGAATTCGTTTTTACTATACACAGCGTTCACGCTCTGCACACGGTTCAATTCACCGATAACGGTTGAAGAAACCGCAAAGAAAAACTCGTTATCCAGAATATCCTGATAGAACATTCGTGTTACGTCGTTTTTTAATTTTGTAGTTAGTATATCTGCCATTTCACTTAACCTTAGCTTTTTTAATATTTATAAACAATTCTAGCCTCTTCTACGAATTCTAGAGCGAGGATAAGTAATTCCGGATGTTGGTCTTGTTTTAAAGTTTCTTACTGGAAAAGTACCGCCTACAGTTGGTCGCTGGTTAATCCATCTTAAATAACGATTAGCTGCACCTTGTAAACTGTTTGTATCCATAGGATCGTCTGTTCCAGTGTCTTGCATTTGATCTGTAGATGCTTTATTTATCAACCAAGCGTGTGCTTCGGTTTGAGTAATGTTTGGCCAAGATTCTGCTAATATAGCAACAACACCCGCAACCTGAGGTCCGGACATACTTGTCCCTTGATATTTACCAAGCTGATACGACCCGTTTCTTGCGTCACCAAGACCGCCGCTGTGTAAGCTGCTTTGTATTGCTTCACCTGCAGCAAAAATATCTACTTGACTGCCACAGTTTGAGAACGGAGCTTTATCTTCTTGTGTATCGTTTGATGTAGCGCCTACGTTAATGATAGGTGCGTAGCCAGCTCCAGAACCCGTACCTCTATTAAGCCAATAATTAAATGTAGATGTGCCAATATTATAAAAGTTATTATAATCTTGATCTGAACTGTTTACCGTCTTC
>Ga0209279_10000556_pt1 | contig 23505 bp, 36 predicted proteins | sample CoawatmetaG00DNA_3_FD_187508 | JGI IMG/M metagenome (GOLD analysis project Ga0209279, IMG submission 187508) | Marine microbial communities from the West Antarctic Peninsula - Coastal water metaG006-DNA (SPAdes) (version 2) | ecosystem: Environmental > Aquatic > Marine > Coastal ... | reverse complement strand
GTTATCCATTTAACGCATTAGTAAATAAACTTTTATTAAAATATGAACTGTTAATAAAATTTAATAGTTATTAACAGTTCATATTTTAATAAGAATATATTAACATAAATCAATTCGAGATAATACTCCTGGTGGTAACTCTAAGTTAAGCAAAAGCTCAGTCATTTCAATACTTGGATCATAAAAAATTTCTACAATTCGTTTATGAATTCTTAATTCAAAATGTTCCCTTGCATCTTTATCGACATGTGGAGATCTTAAAACACAATAGATACGTTTATCTGTTGGTAAAGGAACCACCGATAAACGATTAGCTTCACTATTTTGAACAATATCAGTGAGTTTCCGACATGCGGAATTTAAAAGTTCATGATTAAAAGATTCTAACCGTACACGAATTTTTGCATTCGTTTTTATTTCCATAAACTTATTTGATTATTTAATAATTTTAGAAACAACACCTGCTCCAATTGTACGACCACCTTCACGAATGGCAAATCGCATACCATCTTCAATAGCAACTGGATAAATTAACTCTGCAGTCATTTTAATTCGATCACCAGGCATTACCATTTCTACGATAGTTCCATCATCTGCAGTAAATTGTGTAATAGCACCAGTTACATCTGTTGTACGTACGTAGAATTGTGGTCTGTAACCTGTAAAGAATGGTGTATGACGACCACCTTCATCTTTAGTTAATACGTAAACTTCTGATTCAAAGTTAGTATGTGGAGTAATAGTGCCAGGTTTAGATAATACCATACCACGCTCAATCTCTTCACGTGTAACACTACGTAATAAAATACCAACGTTATCACCAGCAAAACCTTCATCTAAAGTTTTTTGGAACATTTCAATTCCAGTAATTGTTGTTGTTTGTGTTTCACCAACACCAACAATTTCAACACTTTCACCTACTTTAACAACACCACGTTCAATTCGACCTGTAGCTACTGTACCACGACCAGTAATAGAGAAAACATCTTCAATAGCCATTAAGAATGTTTTTTCAATGTCACGTTCAGGTGTCGGGATATATTCATCTACAGCATCCATTAATGCATAAATTTTATCTACCCAAGGGTTATCACCACGTTTCATCTCTGGATTTGAAGAAATTGCTTCAATTGCTTGTAAAGCAGAACCAGGACAAATTGGAATATCATCACCTGGGAAATCATAAGCCGAAAGTAATTCACGAACTTCTAATTCAACTAATTCTAATAATTCAGCATCATCAACTTGGTCTTCTTTATTTAAAAAGACAACAATATCTGGAACACCTACTTGTTTTGATAATAAAATATGTTCACGTGTTTGTGGCATGGGACCATCTGCAGCTGATACAACTAAAATTGCACCATCCATTTGAGCTGCACCTGTAATCATATTTTTTACGTAATCTGCGTGACCTGGGCAGTCTACATGTGCGTAATGACGTGCTTCTGTTTCATATTCTACGTGTGCTGTATTAATGGTAATACCACGAGCACGTTCTTCTGGTGCACCGTCAATATCAGAATAATCTTTAAATACAGCATTACCATCTAACGATAATGTTGCAGTAATCGCAGCAGTTAAGGTTGTTTTACCATGATCAACATGGCCAATAGTTCCAATGTTAACATGCGGTTTTGTACGTTCAAATTTTTCGCGTGCCATTTATAAAAGTTCCTTTAAATTTTATATAATAAAATACAATAAGCTTTTAGCGAGATTTTTTTTTAATAATTAGTAACGAAAATGTGCAAACGCTTTATTAGCATTTGCCATCTTATGTGTCTCTTCTTTTTTCTTAATAGTATTACCTATATCATTTGCTGTGTCAATAATTTCGTTAGCTAACTTAATTGACATAGTTCTACCAACACGTTGTCTTGCGTATTGTATAAGCCATCTTAAGGATAAATTTGTAGCTCTGAAGCCACTAATTTCTATGGGAACTTGATAAGTCGAACCACCTACTCGTCTAGCTTTTACTTCAACAACTGGACTTGCATTTCTGATAGCTCTTTCAAAAACTACTAAGGGATCTTCATTAGTTTTAACCTTAATTATTTCAAAAGCAGCATTAACTATATTTTGTGCTAAATTTTTTTTACCAGATTTTAAAATTCGGCTAATTAGTAGACTTACTAAATAACTATTGTATGTAGAATCTGCTTCAGGAAATCTTTTCTTTGAGATATTGCGACGAGACATAATACCAATTTATTTAAAATAATTATTTATCACTTTTTGGTTTTTTAACACCATATTTTGAACGACCTTGCGTTCTGTCTTTTACACCAACACTATCTAATGCACCACGGATAATATGATAACGAACACCCGGTAAATCTTTTACTCGACCACCCCGGATTAAAACAACTGAATGTTCTTGTAAATTATGTCCAATTCCAGGAATATAGGCTGTAACCTCAAATCCCGATGTTAATCGGACACGAGCTACCTTTCGAATTGCAGAGTTAGGTTTTTTTGGTGTTGTTGTATATACCCGTGTACAAACACCCCGGCGTTGGGGACAATTTACTAAGGCTGGTGATTTCGTTTTTTTCTTAATTTGTACACGTCTTGAACGAACTAATTGTTGAATAGTTGGCATGTATTTTAAAATTAATATATAAATAGAAAATTTTTAAGGATAAGGAGATCTCTAATCGCTTGTCGGATTTATCCCATATTTTTTCATAAATCTTTCGACACGACCTTCACTATCAATAATTGTTTGTGAATCAGTATAAAATGGATGGTTTCGTAACCAAACATCTACTTGTAACTCACGCTTTGTAGAACCAACGTAACAAAGAGGTTTCCCATCACAAAGAATTGGAGTTTTAGGAAACCATGTAGGATGAATTTCAGGTTTTGGCATAATTTTAAATTATTTAACGTTTTGAGTATTGTGGAGCTTTTCTGGCTTTTCGTAAACCATATTTTTTTCGTTCTTTTATTCGAGCATCTCGAGTTAGGAATCCGAAAGGTTTTAATATCAAACGGTTTTGTGGATTCATTTGACAAAGTAACCTTGTAACTCCAAGTTGAATCGAGCTAGTTTGACCAGTAAGTCCACCGCCTCGTACTAATGCTATAATATCAAATTGTTTTTCTAAGTTTAATTCTTTTAACGGTGCCCAAATATTATTTAAATATGTAACATTATATTGTAAATATTTTTCACCTGGAAGTTTGTTAATTATAACATTTCCTTCTCCAGGAACAAGAAAAACTCGTGCAACAGCTTCTTTTCGTTTACCAACACCAATATTAGTTTTTTGAAAGACTGATTCCATTTTAGTATTCATAAATATTGTTAATATGATTATATAAATTCATCCAATTTAATTGGGTTTTGTGCTCCATGTGGATGATCTGGGCCATTATAAATTTTTAATCGTGTAGGCAAACTTTTTTTTGCCGCACCTTCAGCTAACATTCCATAAATTGCACGCATTAAAAGTTGTGATGGTAAAGCGTTAACGACCTTTTTTAATGAGCTACCTGGTCGACCTGGTACATTAACTGAAAATCTGGGTTTTTCAAGATCTACCACTACTTCTTGCGCATTTATTAATATTACATAATCACCTACATCAAAGGCTGGGTGATAATGTAGTTTTTGTTTTCCAGATAAAAGATGACTCACACCAGAAGCAAGTCGTCCTAATTTTTGATTTTTACAATCTATTAAACACCAATTTTTTTTTTTGTGATCAGAAGTTGGGATAAATGTTTCATTCATAAAATCTTAATTAATAAAATAAAATAATTAATTACTTTAAAACTATTCCTAATTTATTTTTGAGAGTAGTAAATACTTCATCAGCCGATTTTCGACCAAAATTTTTAAGTTCTTGTAATTTTTCAGGTGAATATTTCAACAAATCTCCTATTGTATTTATTTGTGCGCGTTTTAAACAATTATAAGCTCGCACTGATAAATGTAATTCTTCAATTGCAATATTTGTATGTGGATTTTTTGGAGTCGAAATAATTAGATTTCCAGATTCCTTTACTTCTGTTGGTATTTTATTTTCCAATAATGAAGTAAATAAATCAATAATGAAACAAGATGCTGACGAAATAGCATCTTCTGGTGATATACTTCCATTAGTCCAAATATCAAGAAATAAACGTTCCGTTAAATAATTTGAATTATCATAAACATTTTCAATTTTAAAATCTACCTTTTGTACTGGCATAAAAATCGCATCAATTTGTAAATAATCTTGTGATTTATTACAAAATGTTTGACCAGCTAACTTATAGCCTGTTCCAGATTCGATTTTCAATTCAATTTCAAGAACATTAGAAGTAGAAATTGTAGCGATATAATGATTTGAATTTACAATTTCTACATCAGATGGTAATTGAATAGAATTTGCTGTAACAACAGCTGGGCCTTTAATATAAAGACGTCCAAATTTTGCATCAGTTAATTTACTTTTTAAAATAATTCCTTTCAAATTAAGTAAGATTTCCAAAATATCTTCACGAACTCCTGAAATTGTCGAAAACTCATCCCTTACTCCAGCAATTCGAACACCTGTAATCGCTGTTCCTCCTAAATCACTAAGTAAAACTCGTCGTAAAAGGTTACCAACGGTTATTCCTTGTCCAGGAGATAAGGACTTTATTACAAATTGTCCATACATTGACCCAGATTCAATCTTTTCTGATTTAAGACACTTTATATAGAAATTATTCATAGCTATGATTTAAATTCATTTTACGGTTGTTAGTATTTATTTCTTTTTAAACACGACGACGTTTTGGAGGACGGCAACCATTATGTGGAACCGGAGTTATATCTTGAATAGAAATAACTTCAAAGCCTGCTCCTTCGATTGATCGAATTGCAGTTTCACGTCCAGATCCTTGACCTTTTACTAAAATCTCAACACTTTTCATACCTTTATTTAAAGCATCTAAAGCTGCTTTTTCTGCAGCTGTTTGAGCAGCAAAAGGTGTTCCTTTTCTTGCTCCTTTAAATCCAGAACTACCTGCAGAAGCCCACGAAATAGTATCACCAGTTAGATTCGTAATTGTAACGATTGTATTATTAAACGTTGATTGAATATGAACAACACCAGTGACAAGATTATTCTTATCTTTTTTAAAGCTTGATTTTCGAATTTTTTGTGCCATATAAACTAAAAATTTAAATTAATAGAATTTGTTTAGAAACAATTTTATTTTTTCTTACCCGTAACAGTTTTTTTCGAACCTCGTCTTGATCGAGCATTTGTTCGTGTTCTTTGCCCACGAACAGGTAGACTAGTTCTATGTCTTTTTCCTCTATGGCAATTTATTTCGTTTAATCGTTTTATATTTAAACCATTAAATCGACGAAGATCACCTTCCAATTTTAACTCAATTTTTTCTAATGCAGTTCGTAATGCGATTGTTTGTTCGGTTGTCAAATCGTTTGTTCGCGTTTCAGAACTAATTTCTGCTAATTCAATAATCTTGTTTGCTGATGTAAGGCCAATTCCGTGAATATAAGTAAGCGCATACGCAATTCTTTTATTCCTTGGCAAATCAACACCTATTAATCTAACCATCTGATTAACTCCTTTAAAATATTAACCTTGACGTTGTTTATGTTTTGCATTCGTACAAATTACCATAATTTTTCCATGTCGCTTAATTACCCGACATTTATCACACATTTTTTTAACTGAAGGACGAACTTTCATGGTACATTTTCTATTAATTAAATAATTTTTATAGCTGATTTAGTCAAACATATCATAATAAATATTAGAAAGAATAATACTTCGCATTTCTCTTGTTAAATCTAGTATTACACCTACTAAAATTAATAATGATGTTGTTCCTAAATTTGTAAAACTAGATAAAGATAAAATAGCTTGAATTACATTTGGTAAGGTAGCAAGTAATGCTAACATAATTGCTCCTAAAAGTGTAACTCTTTTCATCACTTGTTTTAAATAAAATGTAGTTTCTATCCCTGGACGAATACCAGGTATACTTACAGCCATTTTTTGTAATTCATCCGAAAGATCTTTTGGATTAACAACAATAGTTGAATAAAATAAGCTAAAGAGTAAAATCAAAAGAAAGTAAGTAATCCAATAAATAATTTTATAAGATTTTACAAATACCGGAAGAGTTATTAACGGGGTTAGTACACGTAACAATCCTAAATTATAAATAAAAGTAGGTATTACTAAAACAGCTGTAGTTAAAATAATGGGCATTACTCCAGCTTGATTAAACCGTAAAGGAATATAATAACCCGATTCGCTATTAGAAGACCCTGCAAAAGGAAGTGAAGTTTGGTTTAATTGTTTTGATGAAATTAACGAAACTTTTCGCATTCCCTCTTGTAATAAAACAATTCCGTAAAGAGCAACAAATAAAACAGAACCGCTTAATAACCATGATGTAATAGGAACCTTTCCACTTGATTCATTGATTATCTGTTTAACAAAACCAGGTAAACTTGATACTATATTTGTATAGATAAGTAATGATGGGCCATTACCAAGACCATATTCAGTTATTATTTCACTTAACCATAAAACTATCATGGCACCCGTTGTTAACCATATTACTATTTCAAAAGCTAATAATAAATCCCATTCAAACAATGCACGTTTTAAATAAAAAGCAACACTAGTACTTTGAATTAAAGACCAGCCCAATGTTAATAAACGCGTTAAAGAATTAATACTTCTTCGCGCTTCTGCTCCACCTTCTTTTTGTAATTTTGAAAGGCCAGGCAAAAGACTAGTTAATAATTGCATAACAATTGATGCATTTATATAGGGAAATATATTCAACGTAAACAAACCAACTACAACTGTATTATCACCAGCAAATGTACTTACTAATGTTCTTAACCTAAAATGTCGTTCAATATAAAAGGCTAAATGTCCATGATCTATACCAGGAACTGGAAGAAAAGTTCCCATTCGAATAAATAATAATATTCCTAAACTTAATAAAAGTCTGTTTAATAAACTATCCTTATCATCCGTTTGTTTCATTTATACTCTTAAATTTTATAGTTTAACTATTTATAGTTTCAACACTAGTCGAGTGTAAGTCTCGTTTTTTTGCAACTTGGGATTTTGTTGTTAAACTACCTAATGCTACAATAGCAGCACGAGCATTATTTAAAATATTATTTGACCCTAATTGTTTCGCAATGACATTTTTAATCCCAGCAACTTCTAAAACTGTTCGAACAGATCCACCAGCAATTACACCTGAACCTTCGATTGATGGACGCATAATTAATTTACATGCACCAAAATTACCAACTACACGATGTGGAATACTTAAAGATTTTGTAATTGGAATCTTTATTAAATTTTTTCTACCATCGGCCTTAGCTTTTTTAAAAGCATTGACTACATCATCAGCTTTTCCTACTCCGACACCAACCTGACCATTTTCATTCCCTAAAACAACAATTGCACGAAAACTTAATTTTTTCCCACCTTTTGTTACTTTTGAAACTCGACCAATTTTAATTAATCGTTCAACCAATTTTAATTCACTTGAATTATCATTACGTTGTGAAGTTTTTTTTGATTTATTAACTTGTTTTAGATCAGTACTCATAAAATGTATTAAACTTATAAATTATGTCTTAAAATTGAAGACCACCTTCTCGTGCACCATCTGCTAAAGCTTTTATTCGCCCATGATATAAATAAGGACCCCGATCGAATACAATTTTAGTAATATTCTTTTGTAAACTCAACTTTGCTAATTTTTGCCCAATAAGTTTTGAGGCATCACAAGTCCGTCCATTTTGAATATTAAGTTTAATATCACGATCTAAAGTTGAGCATGAAACAAGCGTTTTAGAGTTTGTATCATCAATTATCTGTGCATAGATATTTTCGTTAGAACGAAAAACTGATAAGCGTGGACGATCAGTTGTTCCTTTAATTAACCCACGTAAACTTTCCCGCTTCAATCTTTTATATTTATTAGGTTTTAACTTTTTATTTTTATTTTTGAGTTTTAATAAAACCCGCTTTGAAAATTTCATAAATCTATGTAATTGTAATTTTAATTATTTTGAAACTTTACTTCTTACCTGACTTTCCAGCTTTACGTTTTACAATTTCTCCTTTATAAAGAATACCTTTACCTTTATATGGCTCGGGCGGTCGCCATGATCTGACATTGGCTGCAAATAAACCAAGAGCTGCTTTATCACAAGCTTTAAAATTAATTGTTGTATTTTGAACAACTTCAACTGATAATCCTTCAGGAATCAACATTTTAACTGGATGACTATATCCTAAGTTTAGAGTTAAATCTTTACCTTGGACTGCAGCTCGATAGCCGACGCCTTGTAAAATTAGGGTTAATTGAAACTGCTCCGAAACACCAGTTACCATATTATTAATTAGTGTTCGATATAAACCATGTAAACCACGGTTAGTTCGTGTTTGATCTTTTAAGCTTAAAATTAAACTACCATCAATTTGTTCTAATCCAAGAACAGCTGGAATTGTATTTTGTAATGTCCCAAATTTTCCTTTTATTGTGATATCTAATCCACTACAATTAACATCTACATTTGCTGGTATTTTAATTGGCAATTTTCCGATACGTGACATAATTTTTAATTACTCCAATTACCAAATATAACATAAAACTTCACCACCAATGCCAAATTCTTTCGCTTTTAAGTTTGTCATTAATCCTTTTGATGTAGAAATAATTGCAATACCTAAATTATCTAAAACTTTTGGTAGTTTTTTTGAATTAGCATAAACACGTAAACCTGGTTTACTAATTCGTGTTATTTTACAAATAACAGGTTCACGAGATTTTCCTTTGTATTTTAAAGAAATTAGTAAATACTCATATGAATTTTCATTATACACCTCAAAATCTTCAATAAATCCTTCTTCTTTAAGGATTTCTGCAATAGCTCTTGACATTTTTGTTGATGGAATTTCGACAATTTGATGCTTAATCATATTTGCATTTCTGATTCGAGTTAACATATCTGATATAGTATCTGTTACCACAATTGTCTCCTTATAAATTTTTCAGTATTTCTGTTATTCTTGAGACCATCTTTTTCGCCGTAAATGTTTTTTTCGATCCCATGCTTGATTCACTTCCGAGAAAGATGAATACTTTTCATAATAACCACAATCATTTAATGGAAATCTTAAAAATTTAAAAAGTATCATACCATTTAAAACTCTATCAATTGTCTTTGATCGTGCTTTTGGTGCTGATGATGAGCAGACAAGTGTAATACTAAAACCTTGTACTTGGTCAACATCGTCATAATTAATTTCTGGAAAAATAAGTTGCTCTTTTAACCCTAACGTATAATTACCTGCTTTATCAAAGCTTCTTACTGACAAACCGCGAAAATCACGAATTTGAGCAAAGGTAAAAAAGATTAGTTTTGTTAAAAATGCATACATTTTACTACCCCTTAAGGTAACAGTTAGACCTAATTCCATATCTTCACGAATTTTAAACGTAGCAATCGCTTTTTTTGACCTTGTAATTATAGGCTTTTGTCCAGTAATTACTGTGAACTCATTTATACTTTTTTTCAGGATATTTGTATTTTGTGCTGATAATCCTAAACCACGATTAATTTGAATTTTTTCAAGTTTTGGAATCATATGGGGATTACCAAATAAAACCGGATCATTTTTTTGTAAAACTACTCTGATCCCTTGTTCATATTCGCCTTTAATATCTTCAAGTAAACGATGAATTTCAGCGATTTCTTCTAGTGAATGTTGATTACGCATATTATTATTAAATTATTACGACTCTTTTAAATTTAATTTTACATTCGAATGATGGATCGGAGCTTCGAATTGTTTAATTTCTCCTACTTCATTTTCAGCATTAGGCTTAATATGTTTGAATTTAAAATTTATACCTTTAACTATAATTTTGCCTGTATTTCGATTGATTTTAGTAACTTTCCCTGTTTTATTTTTATCGAAGCCACTTATAATTTTTACATTATCACCAATTTTAATATGCATTTTTATTTGTTTGGCCATTTATAAAACCTCCGGTGCTAACGAAACGATTTTTGAGAAATTTTTGTCACGGATTTCACGTGCAACAGGGCCGAATACACGCGTTCCGCGTGGGTTATTATCAAGATTTACAAGTACAGCTGCATTATCATCAAATCGAATATACATACCATCGGCACGACGAATAGTTTTACAAGTTCGTACTACGATTGCCCGTACGATATCAGACCGTTTAATAGGCATATTAGGTATTGCTTCTTTCACAACACCAATAATTGTATCGCCAATTTTTGCATATTTCCGATTGCCACCTAATACTCGAATACACATAATTTTTCGAGCACCAGTATTATCAGCCACTGTTAACATTGTTTGGGGATAAATCATATAAATTTACTTTTAACTAACTAAAGAGGATTTCGAAAGAACTTTACATAATGTCCAACGTTTTTTCTTACTTAATGGTCGACACTCTTGAACTAAAACTTGGTCACCAATATTACATTCACCCATTTCATCATGAGCTAAATATTTTCTTGTTTTTGCCATAGTTTTTGAATACATTGGATGAGCATAACGACTTTCAACTTTTACTACTATAGTTTTCTGCATTTTGTTACTAACAACAATACCAACTTTTTCTTTTACTGGCATTTTAAACTCCTTAACTCAGTATTTTTAACCGATTTCTAGTTCTTTAGAAATTTTCGGTCATGTAATTTTGTTTTTTGATTAATTTTGTTACACTATTACCACGTTTTTTTTCTAAAGCATCTAATCTTAAAGTCAAAATTGTCTTTAATTGTGCTAAACGGCGTTTTGCACGCTTAATTTCATGAGGTTTAAAAGGTTGACGAGTAGCTTTTTTAAATTGTAACTGAAATAATTCTTTTTCAGTTTCAATAATTGTTTTTGAGATTTCCGAGTTCGGAAGTGCTACCATCTCATTAAATTGAACTGTACTCATAATTTATTCAATGTTAATTCTAGTAATAAATTTTGTTTTTATTGGTAATTTATATGCTGCTAAGCGGAATGCAGCTCGAGCAATCTCTTCTGGAACAGATGCTATTTCAAATAAAATTGTTCCAGGTTTAACTACAGCTACCCAATAATCCACTGCACCTTTACCAGCACCCATACGAGATTCTGCAGCTCTTGCTGTCACTGTTTTATCTGGGAAAATTCTAATCCACAATGCAGCACCACGTTTTGTATAACGTGTAATTGTTCGTCGGGCTGCTTCAATTTGACGTGAAGTAATCCAAGTCGGTTCTAAGGCTTGTAAACCATAATCACCAAATGTAATTTCATTTCCTCGTGTAGCTTTACCGCGCATTCGTCCACGATGATACTTTCTATATTTTGTTCTTTTTGGACTTAACATAATTAATTCAATAAAATATAAATCTATTGTTTACTTTGCTAAAATTTCACTTTTAAATAACCAAATCTTAACACCTAAGACACCATAAATAGTATTGGCTTCTTTTGTTGCATAATCAATATCTGCTCGTAAAGTTTGTAATGGGACACGTCCTTCTCGAATCCACTCACTTCGAGCAATTTCCGCTCCATTAAGTCGACCTGAAACTTGAACTTTAATACCATTAACATTTTCGTCAAGGGCACTTTGCATTGCTTTACGAATTGCTTTTCTAAATGCAACTCGGTCTTCAAGTTGTTCAACAACTAAATCACCAATAAGCGAAGCATTTAAATTTACTTTTTCAATTTCAATAATATTAATTGTTAACTGACGACTAGGGGGTAAAATTTTTTTAATATTATTTAATAAAGTTTTTATTCCTGCTCCATTTTCTCCAACTAACATTCCAGGACGTCCAGTTTCAATATTCAATTGAATTTGGTCGCTCAATCCATTTCGATTAATTTGAATATTGGCAATACTAGCAGTGCGAACTAATTTATTAAGATATGTTCGAATTTGATCATCTTCTTCTAATAATTTTGCATATTGATTAAAATTTGCATACCATGCCGATCTATGCTCTTGTGTAATACCTAATCTAAATCCTAAAGGATGTGTTTTTTGTCCCACCGAATTGATCCTTTTAATTAAAATACATTTATAAACTTATTTAACTAATCGCTTTTACAACAATTGTAATATGACAAGTTGGTTTTAAAATACGAAAAGCTCGTCCTTGTGCTCTAGGTCGAATTCGTTTTAATCTTGGGCCTTCATTTGCAAAGACTTCTTCAATAATTAACTTTTTCTTATCTAAACCGTAATTATTTTTTGCATTGGCCGCAACTGAATGTACTACTTGCCAAACTGGGCCACCAGCATCATAAGGTAAAAATTCTAAGATCATTAATGCTTCTTGATATGAACGTCCTCGAATTTGATTTAAAACCCGTCGGACCTTATGAGGGGACATTCGAATATATTTTGCGACTGCTTTGACTGTTTGTACGTTGGACATATAATATTCTCCACGAATTTTCTTTATATTTATATGTTTTGATCTCTTTTCTAAAAATTATTTAAGGGGGTAACGGATTTACTTTGTTGTGATTTTTAAAGTATAATCTAACCAAACATTTAAAAACAAAATTAACTAATAAGGCTAAACTTCTGATACGTTCAGTTTTAACAGCTTTTTTACCATGGAGTTTCAGGTTTTTCCGGAGGAGGGGTTACAGAACATTTTAATTTAAAACTTAGACAATCTAATAAATCAATGTTGTGTGATTTTTGAGTATTCGAATGATTAAATCGAGGAATTTGAGTAATATTTATATCGTCAATATATATATCAAAAAAACTTGCAGATGTTGCATTCTGAAGAAAAATAGCCATTGAATGTAAAATTTTTAAAAAAAAATCTTGCTCAATAGGATTAAATTTAAAAAGGTATAAAATATCTTCATTTGCATAATAAAATGCCTTACCTTTCCAAGTTTTTAAAATATTTTTTGACCGTGATGATAAATTTTTTTCACATTTGACAGTAAATGTTTGAAAAATAGGTTCCAAACTAGTATTTTCATAACTATCTTTAACTTTTCCCTTCTCAAAATGGTAAACCCGATCCTCAATTAAAGAGGAAATATCCATATAGAGTTTTCCTTAACGCTTTGTTTTTTTATCCGTTTTGATATGTGATTTAAATGTTCGCGTTGAAACAAACTCACCTAATTTATGACCAACAAATTGCTCTGAAATAAAAACTGGCACATGCTGTCTACCATTATAAACAGCAATTGTATGCCCTATCATATTTGGTAATATTGTTGAAGTACGAGACCAGGTTGTAATTACATCTTTTTTCCCAGCAGCGTTTAGTTTGTCAATTTTTTTTAATAAATGATAAGCAACAAAAGGTCCTTTTTTCAATGATCTTGACATCTTTAAAGATATTTTTATTAGTTTTTATGTTTTTATAACATTAATTTCAATTACGAACGTCGACGAAGTATATAAGAATCGCTCGCTTTTTTCTTCTTTCTTGTTTTCATTCCTAATGCTGGTTTACCCCAAGGCGTTAATGGTCTAGTACGACCAATAGGAGCTCGACCTTCACCACCACCATGAGGATGATCACATGGGTTCATTACTGATCCACGTACAGTTGGACGTTTTCCTAACCAACGTGTGCGTCCCGCTTTTCCACTTTGAACTAAAAATGCATCATTATTGCTAACTTCTCCAATAGTAGCAAAACATTCTTTTCGAATTAATCGGATTTCTTTCGATGGTAATCGTAAAGTTACGTAGTCTCCTTCTTTTGCTAATAATTTAGCAGAAGTTCCTGCGGCTCTAACAATTTGACCACCCCGATTTAGAATTAGTTCAACATTATGCACAGAAGCTCCTAAAGGAATTTCTGCCAAAGGTAAAGTATTTCCAACTTGAAGTGTTACTCCGGAACCCGAAGATACGATATCACCTATTTTTAACGTATTAGGGTGTAAAATATAACGTTTTTCTCCGTCAGTATAATTAAGAAGTGCTATTCGAGCATTACGATTTGGGTCATACTCAATAGCTGCTACAACACCTTCAACGTTATGTTTTTTACGTCCAAAATCAATAATTCGATATCTTCTTTTATGACCGCCACCACGATGACGAATTGTAATAACTCCACGGTTATTACGTCCTTTATTACGGTGGTTTTTTTGAATTAAACTTTTTTCTGGTTTTGTTTTTGTAATCTCAGAAAACGAAGAAAGTGCCCGATTTCGTGTACCTGGTGTATATGATTTGTAAAGACGAATACTCATAAACTTGATTAATCTTGATTCTATAGTTATTAATTTTCTGCAAATAAGTTTATTCTATCACCTTGTGATAAAGTTACAATTGCTTTCTTGTAATGTGATTTCCAACCTAAATATTTGCCAACACGCTTTTTCTTTTTAGGAAGGTGACACGTATTTACTTTGATTACTTTTACATTAAATAAGTATTCAATTGCTGCTTTAATGGTAATTTTATCAGAAGACGGATTTACGATAAAACTATATTGATTATTTTCTAAAAGTCTTGTAGCTTTATCCGTAATAATTGGATATTTTATAATATTTGTAGTGCTACGGTTAAGATATGAAGAATCAACCACAATAAATCTCCTTTATATCATTTACGGCTAGTGGTGTTAGTAAAATTTGCTTCGCTTTTAATAAACTAAAAGTATTTAAATTTGAAGCAGCTATTAATTCTACATTTTTAATATTTCGAGTTGCTAATTTTAAAGGAATTGTTTTTTCTGAAGTAATTACCAATATTTTTTGATCCAAATTAATCTTACAGTTTTTGCAAACATTGTAAAATGTTTTTGTTTTTGGTAAATCAACACCTAATTCTAAATTATCAATAATTGAAATATTATTACGTTTGTTATATAGCAAGGTTTGTAATGCTAATTTACGTTCTTTTTTATTTAACTTTAATAAAACTTTTTTTGGTTTTGGACCAAAAATAACACCACCACCTTTCCATAAAGGTGAACGATTTGAACCTGCTCTAGCACGTCCAGTTCCTTTTTGTTGATAAGGTTTTCGACCACCGCCACGAACTTCACTTCTTGTTTTCGTAGAAAGAGTACCTTGTCGGCGAGAATTTTGATGTCGTAATATATCTTTATGAATTAAAGAATTGCCTGATTTTTCAAGTACATTCAATTCTAATTTATATTCATCATTCAATACTTCTCCATTTATATCCAATGAATTGTATGTAATAAATTTTTGAATAGTCATACTTTTTTTGCCTATATTTATTTCGTTGATACACAAAGGCTAAGTAAATTACCAGGTTTTCCTGGTACAGAACCTTTTACTACTAAAATGTTCTCATTACCATTAACTTGAATGATTTTCAACTTTTTAGTTTTCGTAGTTTTGTTTCCTAATTGACCGGCCATTTTTTTTCCAGGCAAAACACGTCCAGGTGTTGTTCCCATACCAATGGATCCTGGAGCTCGATGGTTCTTAGAACCATGAGTCATAGGTCCTCGTGTAAAGTTATAACGCTTTTGAAGACCTGAAAAACCTTTACCCGAACTTTTGCCCGTTACGTCAATAGTTTGACCTGCCGATAAAGATTCAACATTTAAAACTTGGCCCACCTTAAATTCTTCTGGGTGGTTCACTCGAAATTCTTTTAAATATTTCAAGGGTTGAATATTTGATTTTTGTAAATGACCTAATTCAGGTTGGGTTAAAGATTTATTTGAAACAGTTCCATAACCAACTTGGATGGCGTTGTATCCGTCATTTAAAGTTGTTTTAATTTGTGTAATAATACACGGACCAACTTTTAAAATTGTAACTGGAATAATGTTACCGGATTCATCAAAAATTTGAGTCATTCCAATTTTATTACCTAATAAACCTAACGACACAATATTTCTCCAAAAAAATATATAAATAAATGAAATTATAATTAACTGTTATAGAAGCAAAAACGAACTAATTTTACTAACTCGAGAATTAAATAATAAAACAATCTAAATTGTTTAAATTTGATTCTAATCTAAATAAATTTAATCTTTTTGTCTATAGAAGGTAAATTAACAGTTTTATTAAAAAAAGTTTTTACGGATATTAATACTCTTATTTTTACTCTATTATTAGTTATATACTTATATAAAATAAACTATTTATAAAATATAAAAATATAATGGGAAAAGTTGTAGGTATAGATTTAGGTACGACAAACTCAGTTGTTGCTGCTATTGAAGGTGGACAACCAAGTGTTATTGTAAATGCGGAAGGTTTAAGAACAACACCTTCAATAGTTGCATATACAAAAAAACAAGAATTATTAGTAGGTCAAATTGCAAAACGTCAAGCAGTGATTAATCCGGAAAATACATTTTTCTCTGTAAAGCGTTTTATTGGTTCAAAAGAGCTTGAAGTTTCAGAAGATGCAAAACAATTACCTTATAAAGTTGTTAAAGATCAAAATGGTAATATTAAAATTAATTGTTCTTCATTAAATAAAGAATTTAGTCCAGAAGAAATCTCAGCACAAGTATTAAGAAAACTGATTAATGATGCTACCACTTACTTAGGGCAAGAAGTAACTCAAGCAGTTATAACAGTACCAGCTTATTTTAATGATTCTCAACGACAAGCAACAATGGATGCTGGGAAAATTGCAGGTATTGAAGTTTTAAGAATTATTAATGAACCTACCGCAGCTTCATTAGCTTACGGTCTTGATAAAAAACAAAATGAAACAATTTTAGTTTTTGATTTAGGTGGAGGGACATTTGATGTTTCTATTTTAGAAGTTGGTGATGGAATTTTTGAAGTTTTAGCCACAGCAGGTGATACAACTTTAGGTGGTGATGACTTTGATAAAGTTTTAGTTACTTGGTTAGTGAAAGAATTTGAAGAACGAGAAGGTATCAAGTTAACCCAAGATATTCAAGCATTACAACGTTTAACTGAAGCTGCAGAAAAAGCGAAAATGGAATTATCGACTGTTGAAAAAACAACAATTCATTTACCGTTTATTACAGCAGATAAAACAGGTCCTAAACATATTGAAAAAGAGTTAACACGAGAAACATTTGAAACTCTATGTCAAGAATTAATAGCTCGTTGTCGAATTCCTGTTGAAAAAGCCATTACAGATGCTCGACTGGAAAAATCAGATATAAATGAAGTTGTACTTGTTGGTGGTTCTACACGAATTCCTGCAATTCAAAATTTAGTTGAATCTTTAACAGGTAAAAAACCAAATCAATCTGTTAATCCTGATGAAGTAGTAGCTATAGGAGCAGCTATTCAAGCAGGTATTCTTGCTGGTGAAATTAAAGATATTTTATTATTAGATGTGACTCCTCTATCTTTAGGTGTAGAAACGTTAGGTGGTGTTATGACAAAGATTATTGCTCGAAATACTACTATACCAGTGAAGAAATCAGAGATGTTTTCGACTGCTGTTGAAAACCAAACAAATGTAGAAATCCATGTTTTACAAGGTGAAAGAGAGTTAGTTGCAGGCAACAAAAGTCTTGGTAACTTCCGATTAGATGGTATTCCAGCAGCTGAAAGAGGTGTACCACAAATTGAAGTAACTTTTGATATAGATGTTGATGGTTTATTATCAGTAAAAGCTAAAGAACTTGAAACTGCAATAGAACAATCAGTTACAATTCAAGGTGCTTCGAATTTAGATGATAGTGAAGTTACTGATATGTTAGCTGAAGCGGAAAAATATGCAGCATTTGATAAAGAAAAACGACAAAATATTGATTTAAAAAACCAAGCTGAAACTTTATGTTTTGAAGCAGAAAAAGAACTTAATCTTTTTAAAACAAGTATACCAGAAGAAAAGAAAGAAAGTGTAGAAAAACTTATTGAAAATATTCGTCAAGATACACAAACAGATAATTTTGAGTCATTAACATTATTACTTGAAGAACTAAAAATGGCTATGAAAGATATGGTTGAAGCAAACTCAGGTGCAGACCAAACAGATAATGACCCAATGTCAAATTTAAATGACCTATAAAAATTTATAGGTCATTTTTTTAATTTTCAGTTTCATCTACAATTATACATTCAGTTGTTAAAATCATACTTGCAATTGAAGTTGCATTTTGTAGACCAGAACGAGTTACCTTAGCAGGATCAACAATACCTTCTTCATACATATTTCCAAATGTATTTGTTGCGGCATTATAACCAACTTCAAATTCCTGTTGTTGAACTTTTTCAATAATAACTGGGCCATTAATGCCGGCATTTTCTGCTATACGTCTTAATGGAGCAACAATAGCGCGCGAAAGAATTATTGCTCCAATTAATTCGTCTTCTTTTAAATTAATTTTTGCCCAAGTTAAAAGATTTTCTGCTAAATGGGCTAAAGTAGCACCACCACCAGGCACAATACCTTCTTCTACAGCTGCACGAGTAGCATTAATAGCATCTTCTAAACGTAATTTTTTATCTTTCATTTCTGTTTCCGTCACAGCACCAACGCGAATTACAGCAATTCCTCCTGAGAGTTTCGCAATCCGATCTTGAAGTTTTTCTTTTTCATAACTCGTGTCTGAAACATTAACTTGTTTACGCAATTGTTCACAACGTGATTTAATCTGTTCAACCTCTAAACCATCACCTACAATTGTTGTAGTATCTTTATTAACTATGATACGGCGAGCTTGACCTAATAAATTTACCTGAATATTTTCTAAACTTAACCCGGCATCTTGTGTAATAACTGTGCCTCCTGTTAAAATTGCAATATCTTCTAACATTTGTTTCCGCAGTTCTCCAAATCCAGGTGCACGAATAGCAACAACATCGACAATATTACGTAATTTATTTAAAATTAAAGTTGCTAATGCTTCTTTTTCAACATCTTCAGCAATAATAAGTAATGGTCGTTTTGTTTTTGTAATTTGTTCTAAAATGGGTAATAAATCTTGTTGAACTAAAGTAATTCGTTTATCTGTTAATAAAATAAATGGGTTATCATACGAAACTTCCATTTTATCTGTATTTGTAATGAAATATGGAGATATAAAACCTTTTTCTATTTTCATCCCTTCTGTAATTTCTAGTTCTGTTACAATCCCTTTTCCTTCTTCTAACGAAATTACCCCTTCTTTTCCTACTTTTGATAAGGCATCTGCAATTAAGGATCCAATAATATTATCATTCCCAGCTGAAATAGATGCTACTTGTTCAATCGATTGAATATCTTCAACCGGCTGCGCAAACTCATTAATTTGTGTTACTAAATACTGTGTAGCTTTTTCCATGCCTAATTTTATAGAAATAGGATTAGCTCCCGCTGCTACATTTTTTAGACCTTCTTTTACCATTGCATAGGCTAATACTGTTGCCGTAGTAGTCCCATCACCCGCCACATCATTCGTTTTTGAAGCTGCTTGTCGAATTAAAGCTACACCAGTGTTTTCAATATGATCTTTTAAATTAATTTCTTTAGCTATAGTAACACCATCATTTACAATTTGGGGTGAACCGTAAGTTTTTTCTAAAACAACGTTTCGACCTTTAGGGCCTAATGTTACTGAAACCGCTTCTACCATTATTTCCATTCCACGTTCTAATGCTCGTCTGGCATTATCTTGATATAATATTTTTTTAGCCATAATTTTTAATTTATATTTAATTACTATTCAAATTAGATAGAAAATGTTTGAAATTATACTCTATGTGAATTTATAATAATTATGCAAGGTAATTAATAGGTTTTGTTAATTTTTTTGATAAAAGCTTTACTAAAAGTGATATTTTCAATTACCATTAAACTATATAACACAGCAAGGGCTTGTAGCTCAGTGGACTAGAGCACGTGGCTACGAACTACGGTGTCAGGGGTTCGAATCCCTTCTTGCCCAATAATTGAAATTTTCTAATTTTAATAGGGATAAATCTTTTTGGCTGTGTTATTTTTTGGGGTGTCGCCAAGTGGTAAGGCTGTGGACTTTGACTCCGCCATACGTAGGTTCGAATCCTGCCACCCCAGATTTTCTGATTTTAATCAAAAGTAGATTTGTTTACATGGTTTAATATTTTTAGTGTAATTGGAACTACTGTTCAATTAAGGAAGTTTTCTATAATTATTAACTAAATATAATTTGAAACTCTATTAGCCATCTTTATTTTATAAGTATTAGGAATTTCAAGAATAATAGAATTTTGATTGTAGAAGTGTTTCAAGTATAATTTGAATTTAAAAAGTTTAATTTGTTAATTTTTAGAGAATATTAAAAAGGATAAACTTATGAAAGTTAAAATTCAATTTATAAAAGGACTTGATGAAAAAGTGTTACCAGATGTACGATTAACACGCTCACGTGATGGCAGTACTGGAACAGCAACATTCCGATTTAAAACTCCAAATATTTTGGATAAAAATACTGCTAAAGAAGGTGAAATAACAGGAATGTATTTAATTGATGAGGAAGGTACTTTAGAAACACGGGATGTAAATGCACGATTTATCAATGGTAAACCAGAAGCAATCGAATCAATTTATATTATGAAAAATCCTGAAGCATGGGATCGTTTTATGCGTTTTATGGAACGCTACAGTGAAAATAATGGTTTAGTTTTTACTAAAGCAACTTAATTTGAAAAATTAAGAGCATCTCATAAAATAGAAAAAAAATTAATGCCTATAAATGTACAAAAAGATTTACTGGGAAATTAAGTTTTATAAAATGTATATCTACTCACCACCCAACTGACTCAAATAAATCTGATTATCCTGACCGATTATTTGAATATATTATAAAAAAGTCAACAAATTAAAAAAGATGAAAAAGATTGGGTCAAAAATGTTATTGAGGGTCAAAAGTTTAAAATTTTGGGTCAGTTTCATAAGTTGGGCTGACCCTTTTTCACAGTAATCGGATTAGTTTTTTATTTTACTTAAAAAGAAATCTATAACTTTCTTTATACTTATATCATTTTCAGATTTTAGATTTTATCTAGGTATGCTGTTAAATTTACTAGATTTACCTAAATATTTCTTATAGAATTATCCACCTCCAACAATGGTAACAATTTCTATTTTATCGTTATTTGAAATTGAAATTGTATGCCAATTTTTTCTATTACAGACAAAATTATTATATTCTAAAACAAGTAAAGACGATTTATAATCAAAATAGTTTAATAGATCAAGTAAACTAATCTTATTAGTCGTATAGTATTCTTTACCATTTACAAAAAAGGTCTTAATTGGATTCATTTTGATTAATAAAATTGTTAATAATGAACTGGACGTAAAACAATATAACCTGATAGAATAAGAATGTAAACAATTTGGCGGGTGTAGCCAAGTGGTTAAGGCAGTGGGTTGTGATTCCGCCATTCGCCGGTTCAAGTCCGGTCACTCGCCCTAGGTTAATTGTTTACCTTTAAAATTAAGAAAAAATAAACTAAAAATTGAGAAGATATTTTATGTCACGTTACCGCGGACCTAAATTACGAATAACAAGACGGTTAGGAGCTCTACCTGGTTTAACTCAAAAACAGTCAAAAAAACAAGGGCGACCAGGTCAACACGGGAAAAACAATGAAGACGGTAATAGTAAGAAAACAACCGAATATGGACTACGATTGGAAGAAAAACAAAAGTTAAAATTCAATTATGGTTTAACTGAAAGTCAATTATATCGCTATATAAAAGAAGCACGTCGCCGAAGAGGTGTTACGGGCTTAATTTTATTACAATTATTAGAAATGCGATTAGATACAATTTGTTTTACTTTAGGTTTTGCTCCAACTATTGCAAGTGCTCGCCAATTAGTTAATCATGGTCATATAACCGTGAATGATAACGTTGTAAGTATACCAAGTTTTCAATGTCATATTAATGATGTAATCGGAATTAAGCCGAAATCAACTTCAAAAACGTTAGTTGAAAGTAATCTTCAAAATACAAAATTAATGGATCTTCCGACTCATTTAAAATTTGATAAGTCAAAGTTAGAAGCAACTGTAACGAATTATTGTGATCGTAATGAGCTTCTATTGAACCTTGATGAGTTATTAGTTATTGAATATTATTCAAGACGATAAGTTTGATAATCTATTATTTTTTAAAGCCAAAATTTATATTTTAATCCTCGAATTATCTTTTATAAGTTTTGGTTTTAAAATATTTTGTCAAATCAAATTAATTACTATAAAGGGTCTAATATTAAAAATAATAGATATAAATAGTTATGTTAAAATTAAGATTAAAAAGAACTGGTAGAAAAAAACAGCCTTCATACCGTTTAGTTGTGATGGAAAATGCGATGAGAAGAGATGGTCGCCCAGTTGAGCAGGTAGGTTATTATAATACAATTACTAAAGAATCGCACTTTGATGTTATAAAAATTAAGAAGTGGTTAAATTATGGTGTTAAACCTACTGAAACTGTATTAAATTTATTAAAAAAAGCTAAGATTATAGATTAAATCTTATTATTTTTTATCATCTATTTTTTAGGATTCTAATTAATCCTAAAAAATAGACGATAAAAAATAATAAAATTTAAATAAATATAGACGTAATATGCACATAAATTGTTTTATAATGAAAAATAGATATACTATCATTAAAAAGAACAGAAAGCGATATGTCCCATTTTACAAATATAGAAACACGTTTCCAAAATTTGTTTTATTTAGAAAAAGCTTTAAATAAATTAGATATTGCTCATAAAAGACAAAAAAAAGTTACAAATAATAATCAAAAATCGTACGACATTGATATTAATCTATTAATAAGTCAACCGAATGGCTACGATATTGAATTTTGTTGGAATGGACAAGAATACGAACTAATTGCTGATACAAGCTTTTGGCAACAACGAGATTCAATAAAAGGCTTTGTTAATAATATTGCTAAACAATATGCTGGTGAAGTAATAATTGGTGAAAGTAAAAAGATTGGTTTTCAACCGATAAAATACCAACAAAATGAAGATGGATCAAATACTGTTACTTTACAGCGTTGGAATGAAAAAAAATAAAGTAGTTTCTATTAATTTTAAAGCTTATTAAAAGCTTTAAAATTAATAGAGACTAGGGTATAGAGCTATTTTTTATTTTAAAAAATAACCGAGCAAATATTTTTTCGATTAATTAAAAAAATATAAAATTAAGTAACTTAAATGAGAATTTAAAAGAAAAAATTAAACAATAAAGCACAAAGCAAATTCACTTAAACTTCATAGAGAATGACGAACTATAATTAAAAAGCTTAAATAGTGATTTAGATTAATTCAATACTGACTATCCTTGATCTAATAAACCTGTGTTCGCAAAATAAAATAAATATTTATTAAATAAATAGGATTAAAAGAATAAACAGAAAGTTCTACTATATCTATAAACCAAAAATATAAGTGCTTATTTTTATAATTGTGAAATTACTAACACTAAAACCTATATTAAATTATTGAAAAAATACGTATGACTTTGGTTTAACCTTAAAAAATATCCATAAAACCAACATCGTATTATCTTAA
>Ga0209279_10000554_pt1 | contig 23544 bp, 21 predicted proteins | sample CoawatmetaG00DNA_3_FD_187508 | JGI IMG/M metagenome (GOLD analysis project Ga0209279, IMG submission 187508) | Marine microbial communities from the West Antarctic Peninsula - Coastal water metaG006-DNA (SPAdes) (version 2) | ecosystem: Environmental > Aquatic > Marine > Coastal ... | reverse complement strand
TATATAAGTAATTCGCAAATCCCAAAGCACCAGACACAAAAAAGCCGGTTAAACACTTAAGTTTAAACCGGCTTTTTTGTAACAATTAATTGGTGGAGCCTAGCGCTATCAACTAGATCAAATAAATAATTGATTTATAACGATTTTTATAAACCTTTTGTATACTTATGCCCCCAAAAATGCCCCCAGTTAATTATTTTAATGGGGATTAGATTAGAAGTAATTTTATTACATTTTAATATAAGTTATCTCAAACGCCTTACATGCTTGATGTTTCTGCATTCGATTTGACAGTTGAAATGAATCATTCATCTCGTACGGTTGATAAATGTCCACCCTCGATCCAAGGATATTTTCCAACCAGTCTCGGTGACGATATGGCGCGCATATCGTGAACCAGAGTTATCAAACGACCAGGAAAATTTAATTCCAACGGTGAACATTGAGCTTTGTATGTGCTCAAAGAAGTGCCTCTGCTCTTCACCCTTAAACTCATCATCAACTGTTATCAGGTTAACAAAAAACTCATCTGCTTCTGATTTACCTTTAACGATACTTTCAAGTAGCTTTGAAACATGATTCAGATATCTTGTAATGTATAAGTTCACCAGAACAGCAGAGCCAAGAAAAGCAAACGATTGCATCTAATTACTATTAGTTAACCCATCAACCTCATTTAACCTCATTAAAAAAACATATTAATTAGAAACTTTGCTGTTCTGGGTAAAGACACGTAGGTTGACTTGCACTACTAACCTTTGTGCTTTAGGTTAATACCCAAGGCCTAGAGCTGTTTTTTTCAGAAGCTATAAAATCTTATTTCGCAAATAAATACATAAGTAAAGCATTGAATTTAATAGGTATTTAAATAATTTTTTGTCAAAAAAAAGATCTCCCCAGAGAAAAGCTAATTTTATGCTGATTTTAGCAAGCAATTTTACCCCTATTATCGCTATGGAATGTGAAAGGCCACTAGCTATAAAAAGAGCAATACTATTTGACTCAAAACTAAGTATGTGTTTCTATGAGACATGCAATCGATTGCATTATATAAATATAAATAAATCTAGGTAATCATTATGATCACAAAAACATCACTCGTAGCGACGCTTGGCACTGCTGTATTAGCAGGAACGTTAAGTATGAGTTCGTTGGCTGCTTCAATTGTGTCCTTTAACGGCCCAGCTGGTGAAGCCTACATAGGTAAATTCATCAAAGGGATCAAAGCTACTGCTGAGCTTAAAGGGTTCGATATTAAGGTATATGAAAACCAGTTTAATCAGGCAGAGCAAGACCAGCAAGTACAGCAGGTATTGGCTACAGGACAACTACCAGACGTGTTCATTTGGTGGCCTTCTGATGCAGTCGCAGGTTTAGGCTCTTTGCGTGCAATGTACAAGACTGGCGTACCAGTATTGAAAATCAACCAGTTACCAAACGAGCAAGACAAGAAATACATCTTTGGCTATGCAGGCCCAGATGATGCGTTGCGTGCACGTAACGCTGGTGTCATGATGGTACAAGCAGCCAAGGAAAAGAAAGCCGCAGGTGGTGAAGGTTTTAATGTAGTTGCCTTAACTTACCCTCAGTCATACGGTGGTTATGGCCTATCTATGGACGCTTTTAATGCCGCTATCGAAGGGTCTGACCTTAATTTAATCGGTGAAGTTGATGAAGGTTTCGGCCAAGCCAATGGTTATAAAGGTGCGGCCAAGCTAGTTGCTATGCTCAAAGATCAGGGAATTGATTTTGTATACGGTATGGACGATGCCATTTTAACTGGTGGCATTAAAGCCTTAGAAGAAGCTGGCTACGCAATGGGCCAGGATGTAATTGCAGTAGGCACCGTGTGTAACGGTGATAAGCAGCTACTTGAAGAAGGTAAGCAATATGGTACAACGTTGCAGTCTCCACTCCACGAGGGACAATTAGCTATTAAGTTGGTTGAAGAATACCTAACTACAGGTAAACTTGAAAACTACATCAACTTTACACCGAACCCACCAGTGACTCAGTCCAACATGGACACTGTAGCCCTGAAAGGTTATGACGGTAACGTATATTCTATTGAAGAACTATGTTCTGGTGCTTGGAATTAAGTCGACGGACTAACACCTGTTAGTGTTTAAAATCAAGCGCCCAGCTGGGCGCTTTTTTTAATACAGCTATTTTTTAATCAAATGTAAGTTTTAGCAAGTCCTATAAATACTCATTCTTATGTAGTTAGGTCTGTCTAACCGCAGCCTATTACATTATTGTCAAATGGACTTACCTAACAAGGATTTAATGATATGACTAATGCTCCATGGCTAGTGCTCAAGGGGATACAGAGGCATTTTGGATCCATCAAAGCGCTCAAAGGTATAGATATCAGCATCAACCGGGGAGAAGTATTGGGCTTGGTTGGCGAAAATGGCGCGGGAAAATCTACCTTAATGAAAATTATGAGTGGCTTTGATGGCGGTTTCACTGGTGAGGTCTTCGTCGATGGCCGTGCCGTGGAACTTGGTTCTCCCAAAAAGGCACAAGCACTAGGTATTGCTATTGCACAACAAGAGTTAAGCCTAATCCCTACCCTTTCAGTAGCAGAGAATATCTTTTTAGGTGGTAACCACGGCCCCACCATAGCTTCCTTAACCACACTGAGTAAATTAGCAAAACCATTTTTAGATGAAGTAGGACTTAATGACATAGACCCAAAAATGAGGGTTGATCGCCTTTCTGTTGGAGAAAGCCACCTCGTAGAGGTCGCCCGTTTAGTAGCTCATAACCCACAATTGCTCATTCTAGATGAACCTACAGCGGCCTTAAGTGAAACTGACAGCGAACGTATACTCAATATGGTTAACCGCCTCAAGGACAATGGCAAATCAGTTATTTATGTATCCCATAGATTGGACGAAATTTTTAAAATAGCTGACCGCGTCACTGTCCTACGTGACGGTACCAGCCAAGCCACCAAATTAGCATCTGAGCTGAATGTACCTAACCTAGTTACCTTAATGTTGGGCCGCGAGCTAAGCGATATGTTTCCACCTAAGAACCCAGCACGCGAAGGCGAAACAGCATATAAAATTTGTGACTTATGGCCAGATGGCCTTTTAAGCCCCATATCCTTTAGTGTTAAAAAGGGAGAAATATTAGGCCTTGCTGGACAATTAGGCAGTGGTGCTGGTGAAATTTTAGCCTCTATTGCAGGTGCTCATTCAGCGCGCGGTGGCCAAATAATTGATATGTCTACAGGCAAGTCTTTTTTACCCAAGTCATCTAAAGCCGCCATTAAGCATGGTATTGCTTATTGCTCACCAGACCGAAAGCATGATGGTCTATTTTTGGGCCGTCCAATTTCAGAAAACTTAACATCACCAAACCTAAAACGCATATCCAATACAGGCATCCTCAATACGTCCAAAAGTGACAAACTGAGCATGGACATTGCAACAGCTTTTACTATAGATACTAGCCGCATATCTCACGAAGCTTCAGTCTTAAGTGGAGGCAACCAGCAAAAAGTGGCTTTGGGTAAGTGGCTTTCCATTAACCCAGGGCTAATACTGGTAGACGAACCAACCCGTGGTGTGGATGTAGGTGCACGTGCAGAAATTTACCAGAAGCTTGTGGAGCTTGCGGAATCTGGAGTGTCCATAATCGTGGCTTCTACTGACCTTTTAGAGATTGCAGAGCTACCAACTCGTGTACTTACGTTTTACAAAGGTGCATTAACCAGTGAACTAGAGGATAGCAAGGTGAACACCGAAAATATTCTTAAAGAAATCACCAATCCCGAAAACTTTTTACAATTATCGGGAGGTGAGTTATGAGCACTACTGTAAATAGCAAAGGTTCTACCAGCACTTTACAAGCTAAAGTGTTAACACTAGTCAATGAAAATGGTCTGAAAATATTTTTAGCTGTTGTTGCCTTGGTATTTATAGGCTTTGCCGTTACCACACACAACTATTTAACCCTATTCAATATTAAAACCATCATTCGTGATGCTGCTTTAGTTGGCATCATGGGTATAGGACTTACCTTTGTTACATTGTCAGGTAATTTCTTTTTGCTCTCTATGAAGGAAACCGCAGCTTTGTGCATTATCACCTTTGCCACTGGCATGTCACACGATTACGGATTTATTTTATCCCTCGTAGCGTCGGTAGCAGTAGCCATGGTGTCTGGTGGTTTACAAGGCTTACTGATCGGTAGAGGGGGCAACCCAATAGTGGTGACCTTAGGCGCGGCGGGTATTTTGTATGGTATTGCAAGTTGGTGGAGTGATAATTTAGTAATTTCATTTCGTCGCCCCAATGACGCAGAATGGCTTGGAACTGGCTCTGTACTGGGCATACCTAATATCACCATCACATTTATTGTTATCGCTATAGTGGCCGAACTAGTATTGCGTAAAACCAGTTTTGGGCGTGAAGTGTATTTGATTGGAGCCAACCGGGCAGCCGGCAAGGCTACTGGCCATGAAAATCGTAGCATGGCAATAAAAGTATGCATTATAGCTTCTGTGTGCTGTGCAATTGTTGCTGTGGCTTTTTCGGCCCAGATGTCCAGCGCCCAGGCTAACTACTTTTCTTCTGAATTTGGTTCTAGTGGAGATTTCACCATCTTGGTTATTGCCACAGTAATGGTTGCTGGTAATTCAATTATGGGTGGCTATGGCTCTACCTTAAGAACTAGTTTAGGTGCTGTCTTTATCTCGGCTGTTGATAATATGATGGTGCTGCAAGGCTACAACAGTGGGCCACGAGTCTTATCAGTAGGGCTTATGATCGTATTCAGTATTTTAGTATTTGCTTATATGCGTAGAGACAATCGCTCTGAGGGCTAACAAAATGACATCTTTTAATCTTAAAAAAATTACCAGTAAAGACCCCGATTTGGCCTTTGCTATTCTCTTATCAGCTTTAGTGTTTATGTTTTTCTCTCTATCCGAACCGTTGTTTTTTAACATTAACACTGGTTTTGCAATAATGGAGCGTTTTGCTGTGCTAGGCTTGGTAGGTTTAGCATTAACCTTGTGTATTATTGCAGGAGAAATTGATCTATCGATTGGTTCCAATGCAGCCTTATCTGCTGTTATTGTGGTTCGTTTAACGGATTCAATCGGTGCTACAAATGCTATTTTAATTGCCTTGGCAGTCGCCACAAGCATAGGTTTGATTCAAGGTTTTTTTATTGCCTATCTCAAAGTGAGAGCTATCGTTTTAACAGTCGGCACGCTGATGCTATTACGTGGTATTACCTTGTTCGCTGCCGATGAAAAAACAGTCATGCTGACTGACTTTGACATTCCTGACTTTATTCAGGAGAAAATGTTCTATATTTTTTCTCCAACATCCTTCTTAGTACTTGGGTTGTTTGTGCTAGTTGCATTGTTTATGCGCTATACCAAATATGGCCGTGAGGTATATGCCATAGGCGGAGCTCGTAAGGAAGCAGTAGCAGCTGGGGTAAGCTTGAAGCGCCCAATGATGATTGTGTTCGCTATCTCCGGCCTGTGCGCTGGCATAGGAGGAGCCATCATAGGTTTACGCTCTGGCACAGCTCAACCTCTTGGGTTGCAATATTTACTTCTGGCAGCCACAGTGGCAGCTTTTATTGGCGGTGTGAGCATACTGGGTGGTAAAGGGGGTGTTTTTGGAGCTTTTGTTGGTGTATTAACCGTCAACTTTCTTAACACTGGTCTGGTGTTTAATGTTACTCCGGCCTATATTGCACAAATGTACTTAGGCACATTGCTGCTGATCGTTATTCTATTTCAGAATATGTCTAAAGTGTACGAGGACAAACAACGAAGACAGCTTAAGCTGGCAGACACCGACAGTTTTCGAAAACGCCTTATGCAAACTTTAAAACCCTAAAGTTAACTTGAAAATAACCCTAGCTCTTTTGTTAATAAGGGCGAAAGACTTCAGCCTGAAATAGATGGTAAGTTAAAACTTATCATCTATTTCACATTCTCTGTAGTCGTTCAAAGATATAAGCCAAACGCCATCTCGGTAGATAGCAATACCGAGCTGGACGTTCGTTTCCAGCTTGTTGTTAGGTACAGTGCATACAAGCCCTCTATATTTTGTGCAACAAATGTGCAACAAATGTGCAATAATTAATATTAATCTAATTTACTGATGTAAGGTTAATAATTGAGTACTAGAGTTCGTATTAAAGATGTGGCGCTGCACCTAGGCATTAGTACCTCTACGGTATCTAGAGCACTCAACCCAAAAACTAGCAACATGATTAGCAGCGACGTGGTTAGCAAGGTGAAACGTGCGGCTGAGAAGCTTGGTTATACTATGGACTTTGCAGCAGCAAGCCTACGTAATCAGCGAACCTACACTGTTGGTGTAATCATCCCAGACATTCTTAACCCTGTATTCCCACCCATAATTAAAGGAATACAAGAGCACCTAGCAAAGCATGATTTTGTAACCTTTACTTTATTCACCAATAATGACCAAGATGAAGCTATTGTAGAGATGCGCAAGCTGGTTTCTAGACGTGTAGATGGGGTAATAATTGCCAGTGCATTTTTGCAAGATGCAAGTGTTAACTTTTGTATTGACAACCACATCCCCCTAGTGACTGTAAACCGCTCTATTAAAGATGGCCACCTCATTCACCAAGTAATGGATGATGAAAACTACGGCATTCAACTAGCCATAGATCACTTAATTGCTCTTGGCCACACTCATATTGTTCATATTGCTGGACCACAAAACATCTTGCAGGGCATTAAACGCAAGGAAGCCTTTATTCAGCATTGCCGTGCACAAAACATACAGTCAGACATTATTGACACTGAAGCCTTCAGTATTGAAGCAGGCAATAGTGCAGCTAAATTTTTTTTGACTAACAAATGTGAGGCTACAGCCATTATTGCAGGCAATGATTTGATTGCCGTAGGTGCAATCCAACACTTGATCACTAACAACATTGGTGTGCCAGAGCAAGTATCAGTTGTTGGTTACAACGGAATGCCGTTTGCCGAAATGCTTAGCCCTGCCCTAACTACAGTAGCAATGCCAACAGAGCAAATGGGCCAACAAGCAGCGCGTCTATTGCTTAACGCGATAGAAGATCAGGATGCTCCAAGACAAAAAGTGTTACTGACTCCTAAGCTTGAAGTACGAGCTAGTACTGCTGTCCCACCTCGACATAGGGTTGTGTGATATGCATGTCTTCGATTTGAGTACCAGCCTTAAAACAGGTGGGTAGGTAGGAGGATAGACCAGTGAACGGGCACCTACAATAGAATGAATCCATCATAGGTTAGTTTACACCCTGTAATAAACAAGAAAAAGTTGAAAATTTGGTAGAATTTTTCAGGTGAAATTCGCATATGTAAGTAATAACCCAAGCTCACACCGATTGGAGCCAAAGGTAGCAACACCAAGGACGTGAGTAAGTTTTCGCTGTCCAATTGCCCTAACAAAAAATAGGGGATTAGCTTTACATAGTTGGTAATGCCAAAAAATATTGCACAGGTACCCATAAATACTGTTGGGTGCAGCTTTTGTGGTACCAAATAAAAGTTTATCGGCGGCCCGCCAGAGTGGATGCCAAAACTGGTAAAACCAGCAATAGTAGACCAAAACGCACCCTTGACAAGGTTAGGCTTTTGTTTGATTGAAAAATGGGACTGAAACCAAAAGTTGAGCGCAAATACTAGAGCTAGAAAACCAATAATCAAACGCACATGAGCTTCGTTCAAGTAGCTAAACGTCAAAGTACCTAACAACACGCCAACCAGGGCTGCCGGCAACATAATAGCTAGATTATGCAAATCCCACTTGCCCCAAAACTTACGTACTACAAACACGTCCATTACACACAAGATAGGCAACATGATGCCAGCAGCTTTGGTAGGGCTTACTGCCATGGCCATTAGAGGCACGGCAACTACTCCAATAGCGTTACCACCCCCCCCTTAGCCAAGCCAAAAATAAGCACGGCAGGCACTGCAAAAAAATAAAACAGTGGGTCATTAATCATCAAAAAACACCAACTTATTGGTTATCGATGAGTACAACCTGTGACGCAACCACAAGCAGTAGCTGCCGGACTTTTTTTATTGACGACTGTACTTCGTTTCAAACCTTGACGCCTTACACCGATACCACCAGTAATCACTCGCTGTACCGATAACCCAGTTTCAGGGTCGTGAGTGAGTGCCTGATCATTCATTTTTTGAAACAGTTCAAACCGCTTAGGCTCATGGTTTGGGCTTGCACTGATGGTTTGGTAAATATAGGTTGGCATAGTTTACTCCAGTGTAAAGTTATATATGTATGGCGCGGGCATAAGCATCTAATACGGATTCGTGTATGGCTTCTGACATACTAGGGTGTGCAAATACAGTATCCATAAGCTCTTGCTCTGTGGTTTCCATATTTTTAGCGACCACAAACCCTTGAATCAATTCGGTCACCTCAGCACCAATCATATGAGCACCCAATAGCTCACCAGTATCAGCGTCAAATACCGTTTTAATAAAACCTTCAGTTGCTCCACTAGCAACAGCCATACCACTTGCAGCCAGCGGGAAGCGACCCACTTTAAGCGTGTGACCTGCCGCCAGTGCCTTGTTTTCAGTTAAGCCCACACTAGCCACTTGAGGGCTACCATAGGTACAACCAGGTATTAACGTCTTGTTGAGCGGTTTGGCATGTTCAACGCCATTAATTTTTTCAACACAAATCATTCCTTCATGACTGGCCTTGTGAGCTAAACAAGGGGCCCCTGCAACATCACCTATAGCATACACATTAGCTTCGTTGGTAGCGCACCATTGGTCCACTTTTATAAAACTATTTTCACATTCTACCAAGGTGTTTTCCAACCCCAAATATTGCGTATTACCCACTACGCCTACGGCTGAAATCATGTGATCAACGCTAAGCTGCTCAGAGTTAGCGTGATCATCCCCACTGTTAAGGTGCACTGTTAGCTCACCTTTTTTACGTTCAACTTTTAAAACTTTAGTATTTAACTTTATATCAATGCCTCGCGTGGTGTAGGCCTTGGCTGTAAGCTCAGAAATCTCTTCATCTTCTACAGGCAGAACATGGCTTAAGGCCTCTACTACTGTGACCTTTACCCCCAGGGAATTATAAAAGCTAGCAAACTCCATACCAATAGCACCTGCACCCATCACTAACAAAGACTTAGGCATCCGCTTTGGAACCATGGCATCTTTTGCACTCCAAATATATTCCCCATCAGGCTCTATACCTGGTATCACACGGGCTTTAGCACCGCTAGCGATAATAATATGTTTAGCCTGTAATTCATCGGCTACAGAGCCACTGCTGCCAGTTACCGCTGCAATACTAAGCTTCCCCTTTCCTAATAACTTAGCTGTGCCAAAGATTACCGCCACCTTTTTCTTTTTGAGTAAGTGACCAATGCCTTTGTTCAAGTTACCAGCCACCTGACGCGAACGTTGCACCATTTTACCTAGATCAATACTATAGCCATTGACAGCTATACCATATTTGTCAGCCTGCTTAATTTTTTCGACTAACTCTGCACTTTTCAGTAAAGCCTTCGTTGGAATACAGCCCCAATTAAGGCAAACACCGCCCAAATCTTCACGTTCTATCAAGGCCACAGACATGCCCAGTTGGGCACCACGAATAGCTGCCACATACCCTCCTGGCCCACCACCAATCACCACTAAATCAAAACTCTTCATACGTAACCCAGTTCTATATTTGCCTTTAAAATCCTACAAGTACTCAGTTCAATGCACTTGTTTGGCTATAACATTAAGTGAGCCGGTGATTCAACGAAACGCTTTACTAAACTCAAAAATTGCGCGCCTACGGCGCCATCTACTACTCGATGATCGGCTGATAATGTCAAATTCATTACTGTTGCGATAGCAAGTTCGTCATCCTTAACCACCGGTTTTTTATGTCCAGCACCCACTGCTAAAATGCACGCTTGGGGGGGGTTGATGATGGCACTAAAATTATCAATACCATACATGCCCAAATTTGAAATAGTAAACCCACCTCCCTGATACTGGTGAGGCTGAAGCTGGCCTTTACGAGCAGTTTGCGCTAGCTGGCGAATTTCACTGGAAATACTTGATAAGCCTTTAGTGTTAGCCTGGCAAACTATCGGTGTAATCAGTCCAGCATCAGTAGATACAGCGATCGATATATCGATCTCTCCATATCTCACCATAGCTTTGTCAGTCCAACTGGCGTTCACCTCTGGCACTAGCTCCATTGCTCTGGCAACAGCCTTAACCACAAAATCATTAATAGTGAGTTTATAAGTGGCTTCTTTTGCTGATGTATCAGCGTTAGTTTTTGTAGGGGCAGCCGCATTGAGTTCTTGCAACATACCTTTAAGGGTATCGATTTCACAATCTACAGATAGGTAAAAATGGGGTATCTGCTGTTTAGACTCAACCAGACGCTGAGCAATCACTTTACGCACCTGACTGTGCTTGATCAGACTTGGTTGAGGACTATTGGACTGTACTAATTGAGATTCTGGTGCCTTTGTGCGCATAGCATGTTCAACATCAGCTCGCAAAATGCGCTCTCTTGGCCCACGACCCTTAAGGGTCGTTAAATCCACTTGATTTTGATCGGCAATACGCCGTGCGAGAGGGCTGGCAAATAATCGCTGTAATAAATTTTTACTAAATTCTTCTGGTACTGGTATACCCGGTAACGTAGGCACTATCACTGCAGTTACTACCTCAACAGGATTAACTTCTGGCACTGGAGCTAGAGAGGTTAATACACTATTAGCTTCTGCTGGCTTTTTAGGAAGATCTGCTATGGTTTCATCACCAATTAATAAGTATCCGATTAATGAATGCACAGGTACATCTTCACTACCAGTTGGTACTAAAATCTGTCCCAAGGTGCCGTTACTTTCGGCTTCAACTTCAATAATCGCTTTGTCGGTTTCTATGGCAACCAATGTGTCACCTTTGACAACTTTATCGCCTACAGCCTTATCCCAACTACTGATATTACCCGCGTCGAAGTCGGGGGTAATCGCTGGCATCTTAATTTCGATTGGCACTGTAAATCTCCTCAATGTACATTTTAACCTACCCGTTAACACCACGAGCAAGCATTAGCTAGCCTAGCTATAGTTCAGGGTAGGCTGGATGCCACAATTTATGATCGTAGTCTTGTTCGTATAACTTGCCCATAGGAAAACTCACTAATTCTAGTTGCAATCCCCATGGCGCTTTAAAATATACCCATGTTTGGCCTCCACTAGGGCCAGCAGTACGTACCACTGGTTCACCCATAATTTCTATACCGTTAGATACTAGATAAGCCAGTGCTGCGTCGAAGTCGTCTACATAGAAGGCTAAATGATGTCCTCCTATATCACTATTTTTAGGCACCTGAGCTTTTTGTCCGGGTGAACTGTATTCAAAAAGCTCTAGATTAGTGCCATTTTTACAGCGCAAGAAACGAAGTTTTTTCATTACGGTATCAGGGTGTACATCTAACGTTTCAGCTAGCCAATCGCTGGCTTCAAATGGTCCCAACTCATAAAATGGTTCGCAACCAACAACATTGACAAAAAAATCTACCGCTTGATCTAAATTAGGCACTGTGATGCCTATATGATCTATGCCTTTTAACCCTGGCATACCCGCTGTATTACTCATAGTTTGCACCCTGTTTGTTAACCTTGATCAGCTATAGCTTGTTCAAAGCCTTTGAGAATTTCTTCTGCACCAACAAAAGCTGCCCGCTCTAAAGGCTTAGAAACCACAGGTGAAGCTTCTCCTCCGTGGATACGCATTACTGGGTGGTCAAGATGATCAAAGTAGCGTTTCTGAACTTCTTCAACAACCAAACCACCATAGGAGTTAGTCACACAACCTTGCTCCAAAACAATAACGTGATTAGTTTTTTCAATACTTGCACCGATTGTTTTCCAATCAAGACCAGCACGATCCAAAGATCGAAGGTCAATTATTTCAGCGTCTATACCATGTTCTTCACACACGTCCATGGCTCTACCCACCATATTCAGATAAGTTAATACAGTAAACTTCGCACCTTCTCGCACTACTTTAGCAGTACCTAGGGCTATGAAATAATCATCGTCATCAACTGCTGCAGGCATCGTTTTGTTATACAGCTCCACACTTTCTATAACCAATACTGGGTCTTCGCACAGCAACGCAGAGTTCATTAAGCCCACATAATCAAACGGATTGGACGGCGCCACAATGCGCCAACCAGGCCACATAGAAAACAATCCTGCTGGATCCATTGAGTGTTGAGAGCCATAGCCTGTGCCAATAGCCACCTTAGTACGCAATACTAGAGGCATTTTAATAGTACCCCCAAACATATGACGTGCTTTGGCAATTTGGTTAAATAATTGATCCGCTGCTACTAAACCAAAATCTGGGTACATTAACTCTACTACTGGCCGATATTTGCCAGTAACGGCAACCCCACCAGCTAAACCTACAAAACCATGTTCTGCTATTGGTGTAGGAACACATCGGTCAGGCCAGCGTTCTGGGATGCCTTTGGTCGCTCCATTGGTACCGCCAATCAACTTGTGTACGTCTTCACCTAACACAAATAATCGGTCGTCAGTTTCAAACCGACGCACCATGTTTTTAGCGATCGCCGTAATGAATTTAGTGGGTGCAAGGCTGCCAGAAAAACTTTCCTGTTCTACATATTCAAGGTTATCTAGTTCTTCTAGATTACTACGCAAACTCTCATCACAAGTATTGGGGTCAGGCCACAACTCAGTACGAATAGTGCGGGTGCCATTATTGATTACCGTAAGTCTTGCCGCAGCATCAGCTGTTAACTCGGCGGCACCTAAACCAATAGCATCGCAATCCTCTTGGCTAAGCCAACCTAGCTTAGTCATTTTTTCTTCCATAAAGCGTAATGGATCACGCGCTACCCATTGCTGTTCTTCTTCTTTTTCACGATAGCCAAAGGCACTACCCTTAACACCACCACTGTGATGATAGAAACGATATACATCTACTTCTAATACTGCCGGGCCTTCACCGTTACGTAATAGTTGATTTACTTGCTGCATCGCCATACGCACACTAATTGGGTCCATGCCATCCACTTTGAATGAAGGAATACCAAAGCCGATACCACGCGCAGACATACGCGTTTCACGCGCTTGCTCTGCTAGTGAAGTAGACACCGCATAACCGTTATTTTCTATATAAAAACACAATGGCAAGTCATACAAAGCTGCTAGATTAAAGGTTTCAAGAACATTACCTATGTGACAAGAACCATCACCAAAAGCTGTCAGCACTACCTTGCCCTTAGCATCACGTTTTTGTGACCAAGCAGCCCCTGCCGCCGTAGGCACACCACCACCAACGATAGCATTAGTGCCAATGACCCCAGCTTCTTTCCAACGCAGATGCATAGAACCACCCCGGCCACCACTGTAGCCAGGCTGTAAGCCCATGATTTCAGCCATAGTGCGGTATACAGTGTCCTTAACTGCTAAAGAAAATCCCGCTTGCTCTGGATCGTCACTTTGTTCATATATGTGGTTGAGTGCTTTAGCTAAAAATACATGGTGGCCCCGGTGAGAACCGTTCACTAGATCATCTGTACCGAGCTCTGACATAGCGCCTACAACGGCGCCATCGTGCCCAATACTTAGGTGTAATGGACCATGAATCAAACCATTATTATTTAGTCCTGACAAAGTCTCTTCAAAAGCTCGAATGATATGTAAATGGGTGAGCATTTTTGTACATTCAGCCTTACCTATTTTTTTCCAATCAGCGTCAGTAGCAGTAATTTGCAGCCACTTTACGTTTATCGGGATATTTGTTGCCTTGGCCACAGCCATTACTCCTGTCTATTTAGTTGTTACACTTGCCTTGGTATCTAAAGGCCTAGCGTGCAGTACAATGAGTATTAGTTACCACTCAATTGCGATGTATTTTTTCTCGGTAAATTCGTGCAAACCGTCTTGTGAACCTTCACGCCCAATACCACTTTGTTTAACACCACCAAAGGGGGCGGCAGGGTCAGAAATAAAGCCCCTGTTAACACCCAGAACACCTGCCTCTAACTTGTCTGCTACAGCTAAGGCATTGCCTACATTGGCACCAATAACATAGGCTGCTAAGCCAAATATAGTGTCATTTGCAGCGGTAATCATTTCATCTTCGCTAATAAAGGTCATTATAGAAGCCACAGGGCCAAATATTTCTTCGCGTAAAATGTCGGCATTATTAGGTATATCAACCAGCACTGTGGGTTTGTAGAAAAACCCTGGACCTGCAACCCGCACGCCCCCCGTTAATACTTTGGCACCTAATTCAACAGCCTGGTCAACAAGCTGCTCTACTTTATTAATTGTGCTGGCATTAACTAGTGGGCCAACGTCTACACCCTCTTTCATACCGTCACCCAGTACCAACTCACTCATGGCTTGAGCCAGTCGAGATGAGAACTCTTCAGCACGAGTTTGGTGTACGTAAAAGCGGTTAGCTCCAATGCAAGATTCTCCTGCATTGCGCATTTTTGCCACCATAGCGCTCTCTACAGCAACTTCCATATCGGCGTCTTCTAGTACTATAAAAGGCGCATTTCCTCCTAGTTCCATCGAACAATTGACCACTCTTTCACTGGCTTTGGCTAACAGTAATCGACCCACTTCAGTGGAACCAGTAAAGGATAGTTTTCTCACCCTTAGGTCACTTAAACTCACTTCAGACACCATTGAAGAGCGTTTAGAAGGGATCACATTAACAACTCCTGCAGGCACCCCAGCTTGCTCTAGTAATTGAGCTAGATATAGCGCAGTTAATGGCGTCTCTGATGCAGGTTTTAAGATAGTAGTGCAACCTGCAGCTAAAGCTGGAGCAATCTTTCTGGTGCCCATAGCAGCTGGGAAGTTCCATGGTGTAATTAATAAACACACGCCAACAGGCTGATGCTTAACCAATATGTTATTAGCACCTGAGGGAGCCCGCATGAACGTACCTTGATCACGACAGGTTTCTTCTGCATACCAGCGAAAAAACTCGGCAGCATAGGCAACTTCACCCAAGGCTTCAGCATGGGTTTTACCTTCTTCTAGCGAAATAAGGCGAGCAAGGACTTCTTTATGCTCAATCATCAACTCAAAGGCTTTACGTAAAACTTCAGATCGCGCTCTAGGTGAGATGCTAGCCCATCCGGGTGCTGCTTTATGGGCCGCATCAATAGCACTTAGCACATCCTGCTCACAAGCAGAAGCCACACTGGCTAACTGTTGATTATTGGCAGGATTTAGCACAGCAAACTTGCCGCCATCTGCGGCCGGCACCCATTGACCATTAATATATAAATCGGTGGGTACGCTGGTAGCCAAATCAGCTGTAATGCCTGCAGTAAATAGACTTGTCATGATATTTCCGTTGTTTCAAAGAGAGATAATAACTGCATTATCAATATGGGTTAGCTACAAATAACTCTTGAGCAGGGAACAAAGTCAGTATCTTACAACCATCAGCAGTCACTACTACCTCCTCCTCTATGCGTGCTGCACCACTGCCATCCAACGCTGGACAATAGGTCTCCAGAGCAAACACCATGCCTTCTTTAAGCTCAAATGGCTTATCAAATGACACTAGGCGGCTAATAATTGGACGCTCGTGTAGAGCCATACCTAAGCCATGACCAAACTGCAGACCAAACGCTTCCATCTCATTAGCAAAGCCAAAATCTTCAGCCTTAGGCCAAACTGCTGCGATCTTATCGGTGGTTAAGCCTGGCTTAACCAAAGCAATAGCATCATCAATCCACTCACGTGCTTGCTTATATGCATCTGACTGGCCTTGAGTCTTGAACCCTACGTTTAGGGTTCGGTAGTAACACGTGCGGTAACCCATATACGAGTGAATAATATCAAAGAAGGCTTGGTCTCCCGGCCTATACATACGGTCGGTAAAGTTATGGGGGTGCGGACTACAACGCTCACCAGATACAGCATTGACTGCTTCAACATCGTCTGAGCCGTTGTCATACAAAAACTTGTTAATTAATCCCACCATTTCGTTTTCACGCACACCAGGTTTTAACTCTTCTGACAAAAGGTGGTAGGCACCGTCTACCATTGATGCGGCAGTATTGAGCAATATTATTTCATCCATGCTCTTAATTTCACGAGCATCTAACATAACTTGCTGAGCATCTACTACTTTTAGGCCTTCAGCTTGTAACGCAAACATCATTGGTGGCTCTATGATGTCAACACCAATAGGCATATTAAAAACGCCTTCTCTTCGGCATAAATCAGCAATCTGCTTAGCTGCATTGCGAAATAGACCTGCATCTTCAGCAACAGAACCGCGCAAGCCCAGCATGCCAGACATCACTCGATCTTTCTCCAACCAAGGGTTGTGCAAACGGTGGTGCGCTGCGGCAGATCCAAAATCCCACAAGTAGGGCTCTGAGTTTCCTGTAAACAAGGTATAACGACAAATCTTATCGCGTGACCACTCGCCAATAACAGTGCTGGTCAAGTAACGAATATTATTGTTGTCAAAGCACAATAACGCGCCAATGTTAGAATTGGCCAACGCTTGACGCGCACGAGCAGTGCGGTAATTATGTAGGCGTCTGAAATCAACACGTTCTTCAAAATCTACGTTCATGCGTCCGGGTGACGGGATCATCCCGGACCAATCCCAGCCAGGATCTATATCACCTGGCATCACAATTTTGGGGTCTGTAGATGTCAATATAGTCATAATATTACCTTATAAAATCTAGCGTTATAGCGTTATCTTTGCATCAAAAAAGTAGCCTTACCAACTACTCATGTTAAAATTTCCGTCTGACATTAGCCGACTAAACAAACATTAATTGATCCACCTGTTGCTAATAAAAATTTTATTAGTGCAACCGATTGCACCCTTATTGCACCACAAGATATTTTTCGAGTCAACCTATTTAATTCTCTACCGCCTAGTAAATGGCAAATATGGCAAATAAATAGCTATAGCACTAAATAACCACCTATTTGACAGATTATTAGCCATACTGGAGTAATCTTTTTAAAACTAATTATTGACTCCAGACTACATTCATGATGCAATCGTTTGCATTAAATTTATACGTAATATTAAAAGTTGTCTGATGTTTTGACAATAAAGCCAAATATAAAACACAAAGGAAACTAGTTATGGATACCACTCGCTTACTCGGAAAGCATGTGATGATTACCGGTGCAGCCCGCGGTATGGGCGCAGCAATTGCTGAGCACTATGCAGCACAAGGTGCGAAAATCTGTGTTGCTGATGTTAATATCGAAGGCTGCAACGAAGTTGTTGCCCGTATTAAAGCCAGCGGTGGTGAAGCCATTGCGGTGCAAGTAGATGTTACTAAACGCGACCAAGTAAAAACGGCAGTGGAGGCAACGGCCAAGGCATTTGGCAGCATCAACGTGATGCTCAACAATGCGGGAATCAACAAGCCTCTTATGTTCTTAGATATTACCGAAGAGAACTGGCATCAAATTATGGATATTAACGCCCTAGGCTGCTTAATAGGAATGCAGGAAGCTGCCAAGCAGATGATCAAGCAAGGCAAACAACTTGAGCCCTACAAAATCATCAATGTAGGGTCTATTCTGTCTCGCCAAGCATTTGACGACGTTGTACCTTACGCTTGCAGTAAACATGCTGTATTAGCAATGATTAATGGCGGTGCCAAGGCCCTGGCTGCAGAAAACATTACTGTAAACGGCTATGGTCCAGGTGTGGTAAGAACAGAACTATGGGAACAACTTGACAAAGACTTAGTTGCTATTGGTAAGTTTGAGAAAGAAGGCCAGTCTATGGACCAGCTTGCGGAAGACATGATCTTGCTGAAACGTTACTCCTACCCAGAAGACGTTGTAGGCACTGCAAGCTTCCTTGCTAGCGGAGAATCAGACTATATGACAGGACAGTTGATTATGATTGATGGTGGCATGATTATGCAGTAGGGTATCCTTTGGCAAGATGTATCCTCCTCATAAGTTAATGCGTACTGCCACAACTCTAATGAAGGTTAACATGTGTTCGCTAATCACTGAGCAATTTCCCATCCAAAGAAAATGCACAGTGATTAATGCTGTTCAGTTGCATCCAATTATGACCCAGCATTTGCACTGAACTTTGACCCGCCTGTTGGCCGTATTATGGCCTAGTTTACTTTCTTTTTGCCAGCTTTATCCTTTCGTTGATGGGTCGTTGAATGCTTGAAGCGGAAGCTATCATTACCCGTTTCGATAATGTGGCAATGGTGCGTTAGTCTGTCCAGCAACGCTGTCGTCATTTTAGGGCCTCCAAAGACCTGAGCCCATTCACTGAGACTCAGATTAGTGGTAATGATCAAACTGGTTGTCTCGTAGAGCTTGCTGATCAAATGAAACAATAATACCATATCAATCATTCCACATAGTCTCCTGCGCTATCGCGTCAGGAGGTTTATACATGGGTCAGTTTTAAGTTGGCGTTGACAGCAACCTAACAATTGAGCAAGGACGTCCATTTAGGTAACTGCTGGGTGTCGGCGTTGAAGGTGTCTAAATCGTCACCTTCAACGGCACCCTCAGGCTTATTCCATGGTACTTGGCTTCCTGACGCCGGGTTTGATGATATTGTCCAGTTCCGCCCTGATCTGGAGTTTACGTGACTGGTTCTTTTCAGCAATGCGTTCAAACTCAGGGCGGTTCGATTCTAAGTAGTCCAAGTTGCTCATTTTTTTGGATGCGGAAATCTTGGAAACTTTGGATTTAGTGAACTCAGGTAAACGATCATATAAGTTTTCTAAATCATGATCTCGTTGAGTATTAAGATCTTCCTGACGTTTATTCTGGCGACTAGCTAGTAAGTCCCTAGTTCGTTTTTTAATGTTGTTTCCAAGGTCTGTAATCGTTGTTCGAATTCCCTTAATAACTTGGTACATTCGCGCAAGATCTGTTCGCTGCTCGTTGTGTTTTCTAATGACTTCAACTGTTGCTGCGACTGTTTGTATTGCGGTTTTAACTTTTGAAGCACTTGATTCATTAAGTCGGATTGCTTCTTCTCCAAGGACTGAAACTGCCTCCGAATATCCGAGTCTAAGTTCATCTTTAGCGAGCTTAAATCGGTCTTTAATTCCGCTACCATTTTCAGCTTCAGATCCATTATCAGATCCTGCTTTAACTCGGATTTGATGGTCTGAATCTGAGTGTTCAAGTCGTTGTCCAGTTCCGCTCTGATCTGGAGTTTCCAAGACGCCAGGCTCTTGCGAATTTGGATTATCTGGAACCTCGTTTCTGATGTCAGTGATGTTATCGTTGAGCGTGCTTGCTTCAAGAATTTGCTCAATTTGATGACGCTGTTCTGGCTCATAAATCATTCCTCTTTGTTTTAATAGTTTTTGGGAACCGCCGCAATCACTAGCCTTGATTGCAACGTCGTCATATTTGTAGGAAAGGCGTATATTGTTGCCAGCAAAAGTGGCGTTGACATCAATACCTAAATCTTGAATTCCCTGAATGAACTCTGGGAATGTAGGCTCTAACGATTCGATTCTCGCAATGGAATTTTTGATGTAGTCCATAGGCACAATGACTTTATCGCGCTGCCACTTTGGTGTTGTTTTGTTGTCTGGATCGTATTCTGTGACAACAAAATCAAGCTCTTTTTCAAGTTGGCGAGAGATACGCATATTGCGGTGTTTTTCCATTTTGTCACTGACCTTTTCCCCATCATAGTCAACAGAACTAGTGATAACGTGATAATGCCTGTGTCCAGTGTCGTTGTGAGCTCCTATTACGTGCGGACAATTACTGTAGCCCATTTCCTCAAGGTGACGTTCGATGTATTCGATACATTCAGCGTCTGTTTTATCGTCTAAGTTGTTAGGTGAATAAGAAATGTGGACTACGTTTTTAGTCACCGTTTTACGCTTGCCGCAAACCGCTAGAAACTCACCTGAGAGGCGTTTTAAACCATCATCATGCGATAATGCTGTATTACTAGAAACAAGCGCTGAGAGCTCTTTCTCAAAGACGTAAATGAGTAGCTTCAAAAAAGAACGACCATGGCTAATTGCAGAAATCATTACAGCACTGACCTGCGCATATCAAGAATGGATTCATTCAATTCCAAGAGAACATTCATGCCCTCCTGGTTAATTGATTCTTTTCCAGAGTTGATAGCTTTAGTTAGCTGATTTATGTTGTTTCCAATGCGCGAAAGCTCAATGTAAATATCATCTAGTCTTTCCTGACGCATGCTTTTCATAAGGTCTTCACGACTAATAAAAATTAACACCATGTCAGTGAAAAACCGCGCAACGTTTTTTCGACTTTCCTGATAGCCAAATAGTTGCATGCGTTGGTAAGTTTGGGCTAACTGCGCATCCGTTAAATACGCTGATATACGATGTTTAGCTTTTTCGGATTCGGTCTTTTTTGGGCGACCACCCTTTTTGTTTTCTTGCATAGCGACACTCTTTATTTTTATTATTTTTGTTGTCGTGGTCGTTCGCAAAACACATAAGCGAAGCGACTGTAATTTTTGCCCGCAACCAGTCAAAAGCAAATGCAATGCAGCGTGACTGGAGAGGAATTTCACCTAATAAACCGACAGGTTTTATTAGATGAAATCGAGATCTGAACGAAGTTCAGAGGTTTTAACGGAGTTAAAACACACCTCGCTCCTCAAATATAAAAAATAAAAAGACACTTCTTTTTAGTTTTTATATTTCTCTAAGCTCAAGTCCTGAGGCCTGAGCGCTATGGTACATAGTCTATTGTAGAAAATGACTGTATGAATATACAGCCTTCAAAAGGCTGGAAAAAAGTCAAGAAAATTTACTAGTGTTTGTGGGTCGTAGTAATGTTGTAACTTACCAAAGGGTGACAAATTTTTAGGTATGTTTGATGTCAATGTAACTCTGGAGATTACACGGTATAATCCAGACCACTTGGCCGAAGGAATATTATGCGCCACCCTGACCGCCTAATTCCTGCAACAGTTGACGTATATCTTCTACTCGCCATGCAGTTGTTCGAGGACCAAGTTTCACGCCTTTAGGAAAACGACCTGATTGGATTCCAGCCCACCAAGTTGATTTACCAACAGGTATAATCTGAAGGACTTGAGGAAGGCGTAAAAAGCCCGCTTGAGGCAGTAGTTGTAAATGGATTGTTTGGGACATATCAGAATCTCCTTGGATAGCTGATGTCCTAGTTTAAACACATTCTTTCTGTACACGAGGACAGTTAAATCGTTTACCTGTCCACTAACGATTTCCAGCGTCGGTATCCTCTCAAAAAACTTTCAAGGTCGTCATCACATAACGACTCATGCTCTTCTTCTCCAATATAGTTAGTTAAGAATCGCAGGCCTAACTGCTCAATTGATTGAACAGGCTTACCAGAAGCTTCTGAAAAACCTAAACTACGATTAATAGTGTCGTGAAAATCTATGAAGGGGACTCCCTTGAATAATTTAATACTTCGCGCAGAATAGTTTCCTTTTCTCTTTGCCTCATTAGGACCAAAAAAAACTTCCTCCAGTGTTAATCTTCCATAAGCCACAAAGTAAAGATCTATTGACTTGGCTACCGAAAGCAATAGTTCTGGCGGTGGATAATGGCCCCCACGAATGTAGCGTAAAAAAGCTTCCAAAGGGCTCTGATTATATAAGGGGTCATCCCACAGGCCGTCGCGTTTCGTAGGATAAACTCCAGCCTTAAGTGCTGCTGTCTTTAGTAGTTCTAGTCCTTGAATACCACGCCAATCGCGCATTAGCGAGTGTGGGGGCTCAGGAGGCCTATTTGATAAATCAAAGTTATCAGCAATTTCTTTATATTCCAGCATTGGCAGATGCGCACCAGGGGACTCAAGTCGTGCTATACAATCTTCCAACCACTCAAATGTGTTAAAAATATTGGAGGGGACAACTTTTCCTTGAATAAGGAGTTCAGCCCAGCGCACTTCTTCAGAATTCGCTTCATCGCAGTCGCAATATCTAGCCATTATCCCCTCCCATATTTAAAGCAGAATAAGATTCACCAAAATGACGGCCCCCTGAGTTACCTTGATGGCGTAATACATCTAAATAATCAGCCCACCGCTGCATCATTTCGCGCCTTTGTGGCAAATGCGTTGTACGGTTGTATGCTCGTCCCAAGCTGTCTTTCACAGCATGGGCTAATTGGTGTTCGATGAGCTCTACGCGTTCATGTAGCACTTCATCTAGTATGGTACGCGCCATTGCTCTGAACCCGTGGCCAGTCATCTGTTCTTTACTTATTCCCATATTTCTAAAAGCTGAAAGTACTGCATTATCGCTCATCGGTCTATTGGGGCTCCGTGCAGAAGGGAATACATATCCATCCCAATGCCCCGTTAACAGTTTTTGTTCTGCCAATATTTCTAGTGCTTGAGTACTTAGAGGTACTATGTGATCAACTCCCATTTTCATTTTTGCTGCTGGTATACGCCACTCTTGTTTATCAAAGTCTATTTCAGACCACTCTGAACATCTCAGTTCTTTAGGGCGCACAAATACAAGAGGGGCCAGTTTTAATGCAGCTCGCACCGTAGCTGTACCTTGATAAGCATCAAGCATGTTCAACAACCGTGCAACTTCGTCTGGCTCGGTGATGGCTGGAAAGTGCTGCTTTTGAGGCGTAGCCAAAGCACCTTTCAGATCTGGCGTTATATCGCGCTGAGCACGGCCTGTAGCAACCGCAAAGCGAAACACCTGGCCAACTGTTTGCTTCAGTCTGTGGGCGCTTTCTGCAGCCCCTCTAGCCTCTACACGACGTAGAACATCCAACAACTGAAGATGCGATATTTGATCTATTGGCAAGGTGCCTACGTAAGGGTAAAGGTCTCTCTCCATCGAACGTAGCACTTTGACTGCATAACTATCAGACCATTTCTTTGACTGCTGAACATGCCACTCTCTAGAAATCACCTCTACGTTATTTCCTTGAGACTGGGCTTGCTCTACTTTTTTGGCTTTTTTAGCTTGAGATGGGTCGATACCTTGATCTAGGTAGTCTTTGGCTAACTCAGATGATTTACGTGCAGACTTGAGTGTTACTTTTGGATAAACACCTATGGCAAGGCGTTTTTCTTTACCTGCAAAGCGGTATTTTAGCCGCCAGTACTTTGATCCATTTGGCTGCACTTCAACATACAACCCATGTGAATCGCTAAGCCTGTAAGGCTTTTCTTTAGGTGCAGCATTTTTGATTTTTGTATCTGTAAGGGCCATCACTACCTCCAAAATATTCTATCTGGGGGCATAAAATTAGAAATCGAAACGGTATTCGATACATGCCCCCAATAGTGCCCCCTTAATACCCTAGATATGGGGGCATCAAGATGGACAACCTTGGACACAGTATAAACAAAAAACCCTGCAATTGCAGGGTTTGGTGGACGATGTAAGTCATCGTCGGACATGTAATTGGTGGAGCCTAGCGGGATCGAACCGCTGACCTCAACACTGCCAGTGTTGCGCTCTCCCAGCTGAGCTAA
>Ga0209279_10000548_pt1 | contig 23786 bp, 24 predicted proteins | sample CoawatmetaG00DNA_3_FD_187508 | JGI IMG/M metagenome (GOLD analysis project Ga0209279, IMG submission 187508) | Marine microbial communities from the West Antarctic Peninsula - Coastal water metaG006-DNA (SPAdes) (version 2) | ecosystem: Environmental > Aquatic > Marine > Coastal ... | reverse complement strand
TAGTCTGTTGTTGGGTTTGTCTTTGGGCACGGGCCTGAGCTGTTTGCTGATGAACCTGTTCTTTTTTAACCCATTTTAAAAACTTTTGATCCCAGCCACCTGGGGTTTCTCGGCGGCCTTTGTCCATATAATAAACTACAAACTCATCTTTAATGCCAAGAGCAAAGGCTTCACTTATCTGGTGTTGTTGGGCTAAAACTTTGACAATATTTGCCGAAATTTTCCATTCCAAATCCATCTGGCACAAGTGTTGGTGCTGAGCTTCCTTGGCGGCAAAGAGCCGGCTTAGTTCATCACCTTCGCCCACATCTCGTCGCCAGCCACCAAAACCAGCCATAGTTGCCTTGGTATTAGCCACTGGATTGATAGCAGGCTGCAAGTCTGCCTCATCGTTAACCTCAGTCACCGGCAACGGGCAGTCTGGCATAAGTTGTAGTTCGATACGCACCATACCACTTCCTGCAGGGGCTACTTGCAATAACCCTAGAGAGGACAGTTGGGATAACAATTGACCTTGATGCTGCCTTGTCAAACAAAGAGCCCGGCCATAAAGCCGCTGTTCCTCAACGACCACTTGGCCGTTCCAAGCACCTACCAATTCTGTTACCACAGCAAGCATCAAAGCTTGTTCTAGGCCATACCGCTGAGCTAGATGAGGGGCAATCGATAAATTAGGGGCCATCAATGGCATAACTGAGGTCAACTTTAAACGGATGCGTTACCCCATTCTACCCTAACTAGTCCTGTGCTAACATCTGCAATGTTCGCCAATTACTAATAAATGACTATGACTCAAAAAAGCCTTATAAAACAGATGATGGATCATCAATCTATCCGTAAATTCACCAGCCAAAGCATCCCTCAAGAACTAGTTAACACCTGTATTACTGCAGGTCAGGCTGCAGCTAGCTCCAGTTTTGTGCAAGTCACAAGTGTTATTCAAGTTAATTCTAAAGACACACGTGCTGCCCTAGCACTGGCTGCTGGAGGTCAATCATACGTAGAAAGCGCGGCAACATTTTTAGTTTTTTGTGCTGATTTACAGCGTAATCAGCAGATATGCCTACGCCAAGAGCAACACATGCCCACAGGATTTACCGAACAAACCCTCATTGCCAGTATAGATACTGCGTTATTTGCACAAAATGTTTTACTTGCGGCCCAGAGTCTTGGCCTAGGCGGAGTTTTTATTGGTGGCTTACGTAACCAGCCAGAAGTAGTGACTAAATTATTAAACTTGCCCCAACACGTGTTTCCTATATTTGGCTTATGTCTTGGGTACCCTGACCAAAATCCTGGACAAAAACCTCGTCTGCCTTTATCTATGGTGTTACATCAAGACCGTTATTCCAACGACGGTTTATCTAATTTGCCAAGCTACGACAGCCAGGTGAGCAAGTACTACCATCAACGTAGCCAAGGAAAATTGCATCTAAGCTTTAGCCAGCACATCATCAAAACCCTCGTTAAAGAGGCGCGACCCCATATGCTGCCTTATCTGCAAAGTCAGGGGTTTAGCACCCGTTAGTGGCTAAACCTAATTAATTTGTCGAGCTTGGATAATATCGTACCATTGGGCTGGCCCCGTTTGATGCACCGAAGTACCTCCAGCATCCACTGCTACAGTAACGGGCATGTCTTCAACGTCAAATTCATAGATGGCTTCCATCCCCAGTTCTGCAAAAGCAATCACTTCAGCACTCTTAATGGCTTTGGAGACTAGATAGGCAGCGCCTCCCACAGCCATTAAGTAAACGGCTTTATGCGCTTTAATGGCATCAATAGCGTCTTGTCCGCGCTCAGCCTTGCCAATCATGCCCAGCAATCCGGTTTTTTCAAGCATAGTGTCGGTAAATTTATCCATACGGGTAGCGGTGGTCGGCCCTGCAGGGCCTACTGCTTCGTCTCTCACAGGGTCAACTGGACCCACGTAATAAATAAACCGACCTTTTAGATCCACAGGTAATGGCTCACCATTAGCCATCATGTCTACCATTTTTTTATGCGCAGCATCACGCCCTGTGAGCATCTTACCCGACAATAATAAAGTTTCCCCAGACTGCCAAGTTAATACGTCTGCTGGTGTCACCGTATCTAAATTAACTTTTCGAGTACCTGCGTCTGAATCCCATGCAATGTCTGGATAATCATCTAAACTTGGGGGTGTTAACAAACTTGGCCCACTGCCATCCAGCATAAAATGTGCATGGCGCGTCGCAGCGCAGTTAGGAATCATGCATACAGGTAAAGAAGCCGCGTGGGTAGGGTAGTCCATCACCTTAATGTCTAGCACCGTGGTTAAACCACCTAGGCCCTGAGCACCAATACCTAGGTTATTCACAGCTTCGAACAGCTCTAAGCGCAGCTTTTCAGCAGTATTACTTGCTCCACGTGCTTGTAGCTGGTGAATGTCCACAGAACCCATTAAGGATTTTTTAGCCAGCAATGCCGCTTTTTCAGCGGTGCCACCTATGCCTATGCCCAACATACCAGGAGGACACCAGCCAGCTCCCATAGTAGGCACTGTCTTTAACACCCAATCTACAATGCTATCAGATGGGTTTAGCATAACCATTTTACTTTTATTCTCTGAACCACCACCTTTAGCAGCTAACTGAATATCAACTCGGTCACCCTTAACAATAGAGGTATGGATCACCGCTGGTGTGTTGTCTTTAGTATTAATTCGACTACCTGCTGGGTCAGACAGGATAGAGGCGCGCAATTTATTATCTGGGTGCAAGTAGGCGCGTCTTACACCTTCGTTAATCATGTCTTCTAAACTGAGTTCTGCGTCCCATTGCACGTCCATGCCTACCTCTACAAACACAGTAACAATACCTGTATCCTGGCATAAGGGGCGCTTACCTTCTGCACACAATCGCGAATTAATTAGGATCTGCGCCATGGCGTCCTTGGCCGCTTTAGATTCTTCCCGCAGGTAGGCTTCATGAACAGCGTGTATAAAATCTAGCGGGTGGTAATAGGAAATAAACTGTAAAGCGTCTGCGACGCTATCAATCAAATCATGTTGGCGAATAATACTCATGGTAGGGTCCTAATTTGGCCTAAGTAGTTAACCCCATTATAACCCCTTATCTGCTTTAACTCAGCTTTTAGCCCACATAATCCGCTAGTGCGCCACAATGATGGAGGCTAAACACATTATTTGGGCTTTGCGCCAAAGGTGATGTAGTTACCTTCAATTGGAGAGGCTTCTGATTTTTTTTTGGCCTCAAATTGAGCGGTCTCTAGATCTAATTTAGCTTGTTCCAATTCGAAATAACGTTCTTGTTCAAGGGCGATGAGGGCTTTCATCTGGCCCGCTAGGTCTTCGTTTTCCACCTTATTCATTTGCAATTGCACACCATCAATACGTTTTTTTAACTGAGTTAACACCCCCTGCTGGGCTTTGGTGGTGATTTGTAACGCATCAAAACTTGTTAAAATTTTATCATTAACACTACCCAACATCAGCTTATTTTCTGTGACTTGTTGTGACGCAGCTTGCAGCGCATCGGTGCCAACCTGTTTTAGATGGTACATTAACATCTCTGTACCCTGAGCAAGTTGCTGGTTAACTAACATTAGCTCATCAAGCTGAACTTCAATTTGGATAACACGATTCATTTGCACTTCAAATTCCATCAACCTAGAGCCCATTGCGATGCTTATTACAGAGGCCTCTTTTATTGCATTTTGCAATACATATAACATCGCACCACCACTCAACAGGCCCACAAAACCTAAAGAAATGATAAAACCAACCATATATCTCTGAGCTCTAAACCCCTTAGTGCCCTGCTCAGCTGTCTGCTTAATTGTCGTTACACTGGCTAACAAAGCCTGAGTAGCCATAGCGTTAGCATCAGCCTCTTGCACAGCATCGCTACCACTAAGGGGTGGTTCACTGCCACTAGTCTCTAAGGCATCATCTTGAGGGGGAGCAACCTTAGTTGATCCAGGCGCTATAGTAATATTCTCAGGCAATTCGGCCTTCACATCGTTTTGCGTTTTGTCTTTATCTTGTTCACTCATAGGGTTCAAATCTCGGTCAATCCAAAGTCTACACAGGTATTAGAAGCGGGAGTTTTTCTCTTCGCCTTTACCGCGCCTGTTACTCTATGATTATCGGCAGATTAAGTGAAAATATTAGGTATTTTTCAGGTAATCCACCGTATAATCTAGATTTATCGGGTTATAGGCACTTTTAAAGCCTGATAACGCTAAATAGTTTGACCATCTTCGTTATAACGGAAGTCAGCAGGCACTTCTGGATTAGGCTGTTGCGGCTGTGGAATGCCTGGTGTGACCACATTAAGCTGATAGACATAGGCTAAAACTTGAGCCACAGCAACAAATAAACCCTCTGGAATTTCTTCATTTATTTCGCTAGTAAAATATAGTGCCCGAGCTAACAGTGGCATACGTAACATTTGTACACTTTCTGTTTGTGCTAATTCGCGTATCCGCGCCGCTATTTCACCTTGTCCCTTGGCTAAAACAATGGGGGCGCCAGAGCCTGTTTGGTCATACACCAAGGCCACAGAAAAATGTTGTGGGTTAGTAATCACCACGTCGGCGTTGGTAACCTCATCTAACATTCTACCCATCGCCATTTCGCGCTGTCGCTGGCGCACCTGAGCCTTTACTTCCGGACGACCCTCCATCTCTTTCATTTCATCTTTAATGTCTTGCATCGACATTTTTAATTTCTCAGTATGGCTGTAAATCTGATAAGGCACATCAATTGCAGCAATGATCATCAACGACAAACAAATATAAAAAAAGGCCCATAGCAATAGTGTTCCTCCTTCTTGCATTGCCACCTCCAAAGGCATCTGACCCAAGGCTAAGAGGTGATCAATTTGTGAAACAACGACTAGATAACCTATTCCAGCCACCAAAATAAATTTAACTAATGCCTTCACTAGTTCCATAAGGGCCTGTGTGCCAAGCATCCGCTTTAGCCCTGTTAGTGGGTTGAGCTTATTAGCTTTAAAACCAAGTGCTTTGGTAGAAAACAGCCAACCACCGATCAATGCAGGGGTAATGAGCGCTAATACTAAGGTGAGCAACAAAAAAGGCATAACTGATAAAATGCCTGTCACTAGTGTAGATAACAACACACTGGGTAAATACTGGGTGTCCATCAACAATTCTCGCTCAATGGTCAAAGAAGATTTCAGCATAAGCGAAATATCATCCACAATGGCACCACCTGTCATAAGCAAAAAGGCTGAGCCCAACACCATCATAATAGCCATGGACAGCTCCTTTGAGCGCGGCACCTGACCATCTTCGCGGGATTTCTCAAGCTTTTTGGCCGTAGGTTGTTCTGTCTTTTCCTGGGAACTGTCTTCAGACATGACTAAGCCACACCTAATAACAGTCGTATTTGCTGAAACGCTTCAAACCATAGGCTTTGGACATTACCCATAAAACTAGGTAACAACACGATTAAAACCCCAATGCCCATTAATAAGGTTAAAGGGAAACCAACAGCAAATACATTTAAGCTGGGTGCAGCCCTAGAAACGACGCCCATGGCACTGTTGGCAAGCAATAAAACAACCATTGCTGGCAGCGCAATCATAGCTGCACCAGTAAACAGTAATGCAGACCACTGCAATAGATCCCATACCATTGCCATTTCTAATTGAGGCTCGCCAATGGGCCATAAGCGAAAACTATCCAGCAATAACTCTAAAAGAATGAGGTGCCCACCAATAGAGACAAAAACTAAGGTGGCTAGAACGACTAAAAACTGAGATATAACAGGGGTTTGCACACCACTATTGGGATCTACCATCATGGCAAAACCCAAACCCATAGATAACGAAATAAACTCACCAGCAGCGCTCACTGCAGCAAATACAATTTGCAATATCAGCCCCATCATTACCCCAATGACGACCTGCTCTAAAAACAACACAAGGCCTGCACCAGACAGAACATCTACGATGGGCCAATCATGTAATGGGTAAATAAGAATAGTAAGGACCATGGCCAAGCTTACACGCAACCTTGTGTTTACACTCATAGATGAAAATATAGGCGTAGCAATAAGGCACGCGCTTATGCGTGTCATGGGCCACAAAAAAGTGTAGAGCAACGCAAGTACATCATCCCAAACAGCAAACATAACTAACCAATAATTCCAGGAATACGTTCAATCAAACGCGAAGCAAAGTCAGTCAGCACTGTAATCTGCCATGATCCAAACAGATACAACACTAACACTAGGGCTACCAGCTTAGGAATGAAGCTTAAGGTCATTTCGTTAATCGATGTTGCTGCTTGCACAATACCAATAAGCAAGCCGACTACTAGCGCCACTAACAACATAGGGCCTGCAATAGTTGCAGTAACCAACAACGCCTCTCGGCCAATATCTAATACAGTACCTTGGTCCATCATCACACTCCGTGTCAGGTATAAAAACTGCCCGCTAAGGTACCTAATACTAAAGCCCAGCCGTCTATCAAAACAAACATCATAATTTTAAACGGCAGTGAAATCATCATTGGCGATAACATCATCATACCCATAGACATCAGCACACTGGCAACCACTAGGTCGATCACCACAAACGGCACAAACAATAAAAACCCAATCTGAAACGCAGTTTTTAATTCACTGGCTAGAAACGCTGGTATCAGCAATTGCATAGGTACACTTTCTGGACCATCAAGTTCTTGTTGGCCTGAAATTTGAGCAAAAAGCTCAATATCAGATTCACGAGTTTGTTTCAGCATAAACGCTCTCAAGGGCTGCTGAGCAACTTCAAAAGCCTGCGTGAAATCAGCCTGATCATTGAGGTAAGGTTGAATTGCTTGATCATTTATTTGGGTAAATACAGGGGCCATAATAAACAGTGTCAAAAATAACGCCAACCCCAACAAAACTTGGTTAGGTGGGGTTTGGTTAGTGCCTAAAGCCTGACGTAATATCGACAAAACAATAATAATGCGGGCAAACGACGTCATCATCAATAATAGCGCTGGCAGCATCGTTAGTAACGACATCAAGGCTAAAATTTGCAGCGTTAGGCTATATTCTTGCTGACCGTCTGCATTGGTTTCAACAACCACACCTGTTAAAAAGTTATCAGCGGCACTAGCCTCAGGTGCATTAGCCATTAATAACATCATACTGACTAATGGCAGCCAACTTATTGCACGTGCCATTCTCATAGTGTGTCCTTATTTTTTTCAACGCGGGCATATCGTCCTAGTAGTTGAGAAAACTGTTTCGATAGCCGTGGCTGCGCACCAACTGCAGAAGCCTCTTTTTGGCCTTCTGGAGAAGGTGGCAAGTCTTGAGCATCCAGCTCTGTCAACAAGCGAATATTATGCGCCGTAACACCTAAAAGAAGACACTTACCATCGACTTCTACAAGGAGTAATTTATCTCGGCTACCTAACGCCATGGCCTCTACAAACCGAAGCCTGCGGCCCCCTTGAGGTCGTCGCTGCATAAACCATCGCGCAGCAAACACCAGGGTCAGCAAAATAGCTAGTACTAATAATAAGCTACCGATAGACTGCAACAATAATTGGGTATCACCTAACATAAAAACCTTAAATTTTGCGAATACGATTAGCGGCGTCAAGTACTTCGGTCAGGCGTATGCCATAACGCTCATTCACCACAACCACTTCACCTTTGGCAATCACCAGGTCATTCACACACACATCAATAGGTTCTCCAGCTAAGCGATCAAACTCAACCACACTCCCCTTACTTAAACGTAATAAATCTTTAATTTTTAGTGAGCACCTACCCACTTCTGCAGACAACACAATAGGAATATCTTGTAATATATCTAGATCTAGTTCGTCCTCAAAAGTGGACACGGCTACTGGGGTAAACTCTTCTTCGCTCACAGGAATTTCCTTTGTTGCTCTAGTGTTACAGAAACCATAGTCTTAACTCTCTTGTTCATAATTATCTACCGCTTCTTTACTAATAACCTTCACTGAGGCATGGCTATTAGAGCTTCCATATATGCCACTAAATAGGGAAGTACCTTGAGATTTAATCTCAACATTTTCTGGCATTTTAATCGGAATAACGTCACCCACTTGCAGGTTTCGCAGTTCTAGCAAGCTAATTTTAGGGTTAGCAAGGTCAGACTTTATATCTAAGTAAACGTCCCCTATAGCTTGCTTCAGGGCGTTATTCCAAACCCGCTCAGCTTCGACATTACTTTTACCAACCCCCTGATTAAGCAACTGTTCACGGATAGGTTTCATGGATGCATAGGGGTAGACTATTTGTAAAGTCCCAACAACACCATGAGTCATGGTAATGGTTATTTTTTTGATAATAACCAATTCATTGTCGTCTACAATGCTGATAAATTGTGGGTTAACTTCCGAGTTAAGAAATTTAAAAGATACCGGAAAAACGGGCTCCCAAGCGGTTCTCATGTCTTCAAGCACAAAGTCTAGAATCCTGTCGACCACACGAAGCTCTGTAGGTGTGAAATCCCGAATGCCTGATTCACTTGCTTGAGAACCTGAACCACCAAAAAAACCATCCAGTGAGTTAAAGATCAATGGTGGATCAATAATAACCAACACTGACCCAGGTAGAGACGTCATTGTGACAACATTTAACGAAACAGGCGCTTTAAGCCCTGACATATAGGAGGAAAACTGCTCTGCAACAACGGTTTGTGATTCAACTTTAGGCTGGTAACGTAGCAATTTTTCTAAGCTAACACGCAACGAACGCCGGAGCCGTTGACTGATCAGGTCCAGGGCCCCTAAGTGCGATGCCAAAGGGCTATCTCCGCCGGAAATGTCATAGTTTTCGGCTAAACCGTTTAAGTTATACGCTTCACCCTCATTACTTTTATCCCTTTTAACTAAAGCAAGAATCTCTTCTTCTGAGAGCAGTTCTTTATCACTCATTCTACCCAAACTCCTAGTTTACTGAATTAAAAACTCAGTAAAGAATACTTCTTCAACACCAGCAATGTTTCCAACTTGGATTAACACTTGGTTCATACGCTTTTTAATCATGTCAGCAACTTTTTGCTTATCGGCGGTAGTCATTAACTGATCTTTGGAATACGTTGACACTTCTAAAATAATCGCTGAGCGAACTGCAAGCTCATGGGTGTATACGTTAGTGACAGTATCTGGATCATCGTTTGTCATAAAACCCAAACTAAACTGAAAAAACTGCCTACTACCCATTAAATTAACCGTAAACTTACGTTCCATTTCACTGTATATTTGGCTAACATCAGCTTCGTTATCATCGTTTTCCTCTTCAACTTCTAGAGTGACCACGTTACCATTTTCGTCAAATTGCACAGGCCTTTCATCAAAAAAACCGGTTAAAAATAACGTTCCACCTATACTGACGGCAATAACCAAGATACCAATTAAAGCCAATAACAAAATTTTAGCTAAACCGCCTTTCTTTTTTTCTTCATCTGCGCCTACTTCTTCTTCATCCGCCATGCGTGGCCCTCCTTGTTAAATTTTTAGAGTTTAAGCCTCTGAACTATCCAATGCTTTCTGCCTAAGCAAAGGTATCTACATCACCATCATGGTTACTGTTATTACTCAACTTAGTGCTTGGTATTTCTTCTGTATTAGTATTTTTCACTGTTTCGGTCAATTGCCAATCTGGCTCCTCACCGCGGGTTTGTTGCTGGCCTTGGCTATCATGACCTACAGATACACCAGCTAATTGTAAGCCACTGGTTTCTAGCTGTTCTCTAAGTCGGGGTAAGCTTGATTCAAGCAATTCACGTACTCCAGCATTACCACTAAGAAGTTGCGTTTGTAACACCCCATCTTCCATTATTAAATTAATACTCACCTGTCCCAGGCGTGCTGGATTAAGAGATAAATTTGCCTGCCAGCGCCCTTCTTTAACCATTCGTTGTAGCTGCTGGCCCAATTGGTCTTGCACTTGGCGGGCCGCCGTTTGAGCTGGGCCATCACCTTGCATAAGGCTGGTAAAGCGCTGGCTTAAATCTATGACAGAGGCGTCTGAACTGGTTGCTGTACCCAAGCTAGATGGACCGTGAGTCAATGATGCTGCCGCCTTAAAGTTAGCCCCTGTGTAACTAGCTAGAGTCTGTGCTTCCAGAAGATTTGTAGTGCTATTGGCTGCTAAAGAGACGCCTGTAAACTGATCTAATTTTTGGACCAATAGAGGCGTAAGGGTAATTCCTGCCAATGTTGCGGCAGCATTAGGAGCAGCAGAAGAAGCTGCGGTTAACTGGCTCGCTGGCACTCCGGATGCTTTGGCCTTAGTGAGCATAATATTAAGGGTATTCGCTAACGCCATTTTCTTATCAGCCATTTGGTTGACAGCACGTGCTTCACGCTGCTGCAAAAATGATTGTGTAGCTATTTGCTGGCCACGCACCATAAGGACATCTGCATCAGTAAGCGATCCTGATTCTGTGCCCTGAATAACTAACTTTGCTACAGCTGGGTCTATGCCCAACTGAACAGCTAACCCCTGCAACTGTTGGCCAGAAAAATTCATCTTGTTGTTCGTAGAGCGAGTTGAAGCGACCGCAACGGAGCCTTGAGCCATGTCTACCAAGGGTTGTAATTGAGTAATAAAGCTCAAGTCATCTATTTGCGAGTGCTGCTGTAATGAAAGCGTATCCAGTAATTGTTGCGAAGACTGCGCCTGTTGTCGCCTAGAGATGGCATCAGTCGGCAAATTATTGCCACTTGCCTGGCCATTGCCGTCTAATTCTTTCACTTGACCCGTGCTCACTTGATCACTCAAAAGCTGATCAAACACGCCATGGGTAGCGGTGGGCTTAGGGGCTGAGTTAATCCCTGACCCCGCTTTATTGGCCACTTTTAGTAAATTTAACGTATCTATTTGAACCATAATAATCAGTCTAACTAGTGTCAGTTAATCGTCAGAATAGACATCATCAGCTATTCTTTAACTTCTTTTCATAACTCTATGCAAGAATCACTCCAAAACAACTAAGTTAACGACGAGTATATATTTGGGTAGCGACGGCATCCATTTGCTTAGCATCTAGCACGTTTATTGCGGCTGATTTTGCTATTTTCGCTTGTTCTGTCAGCATTTCGCTCATTCGAGACTTTTGCAATTTTAATAGAGTTTGGGCCTGAGCTTGCTGCAGTTTGTCCTGTAACCCTTGTCGCTGGGCCAATTGATCCACTTCCATTTGCATTAACTGTTGTAAAAACTGACGGGTTCGTACCAACTTTTCAGTACTGCTGGCACCTTGCTGCAGGCTGATCAAGTCGTGTTGATAGTCTTGTTGATATTGACGCACCTTCAGTACTGAAGCGTCAATAGTGTCAATAGTTTGCCTAACTTGCTGCTCTCTTTTGAGAGCTAGTTGGTATTGTTGCTGTTGTATTTTACCCAAACTGGTAAATCGATCCATTTTGCTGATAGCCATAATGCTAGTCCACTTTTAGTTGTCGACTCGGCATTAACGTGTCGTTAAGGCAGGGCCTGCAGGGTTTCCGTTTTTTGGAATTCATGCTTTGGCGGCTGAGCAAGGAGCTGTAAATGATCCAAGCTTGTGGCCATATCACATGAGTCATGCATCCCTTGTTGCAAGAATCGGTCCATATCTAACTTTTTATCTAAAGCGTGGTCTAAAAGAATATTTTTTCCAGCCTGGTAAGCACCCACAGTAATTAAATCTTTATTATCAGCGTAGCTACTTAACCACTGCCGTAACTGTTTACCTTCATTTTTTTGACTTAGGCTTTGAAGTGCAGGAGCCAACCGACTAATAGACTGATTAATATCGATAGCGGGGTAATGACCAGTGCCTGCTAGCTCTCGGCTCAGAACAATATGCCCGTCTAATACAGATCGAGCAGCATCTACTACAGGGTCTAGTTGATCATCCCCTTCTGCCAAGACTGTATAAAAAGCCGTAATAGACCCTTGGCTATCTTCGTGCCCATTACCTGCGCGCTCCATAAGGTTTGGAATTAAAGTAAACACGGAGGGTGGATAACCTTTGCTTGTGGGCGGTTCACCAATGGCCAAACCAATCTCACGCTGCGCTTGAGCCACGCGGGAAATAGAATCCATCAATAACAGAACAGATTTACCTTGATCTCTAAAAAATTCTGCAATGGTGGTGGCTAGCCTCGCTGCATGTAACCGCGTTACTGGAGACGTATCACCAGGGGCTGCTACAACCACAGAGCGTGCCAGCCCCTCTTCGCCCAAGGAATCAAGCACAAACTCTTGAACTTCTCGACCACGCTCGCCTATAAGGCCAATGATAATAACTTCGGCTTGAGTAAAGCGTGTCATCATGCCCATAAGCACACTTTTACCCACACCTGAACCTGCCATCAAACCTAATCTTTGGCCACAGCCTACAGTGAGAAGAGCATTAATACTTCGCACACCAACGTCTAAAGCTTGGTCGATAGGCCGGCGCTTCAGCGGGTTAATAGATTGGCCAAGAATACTACGGTATTCTTCAGCCAAGATGGCTGGACCACCATCTAGTGGCTGGCCCATGCCATCTAACACCCGGCCTAGCATAGACCGGCTCATGGCGGTGTTTTGTGACTTTAATTGAGGTTTAACTTTAAACCCTGCGGCAATCCCTTGCACCCTTCCAAAGGGCATTAACAACAGCTTCCCGTCACCAAAACCAACCACTTCTGCCATCAGTATGGCACCGTCGGGGCTTATAATATCGCAATAGGACCCTACAGGTGCATTAACGCCGCTGGCCTCCAAAGTTAACCCAAGCACACGCGTCAATTCCCCGTGTGGTTGCGCTTGCTGAAGCTTCACTTGCCCAAGGCTTTGAACTAACCTATCAGATAAACTAGTCATCTTCAGCGGCTTTTTTATGCTGTTCAGGGGTGTGGGCCTGTTGCTGTTCGTTTAAGGACTGCGCCACAGGGCCGTGAAGCTCTTGCAACTGAGGCTCTGGATTTTGCGCTGGCTCAATCATTTGCATGGGGTCAATAAAATGATCATCTACAAAGCCAAACACTTGTTGGGATATCTGTGCTAACCGGTCTTCTATTAGGTCTTCCACCCAACTCCCCGCATGCTCTATTTTAATACTTCCCAAAGAAATATCATGGCTTGGCTTTAATACCACCTGATCTGGTAACCCATGGTGGTGCTGCAAACGCTCAAAGTCGAGCGAACTCACTTGTACTTGAATCACAGACCGAGTGGTTTGAAGCTGTTGCATGCTCAGCATAATTAAACGTTCAATAGTACTTGAGGATAAACTTAGCTCGCCACGCACTAGTTCCTTAGCTAAGTGCACAGCCAAAGTTTGCATGGGTTGCAGCAACTCATCAGACAATGTGTCAGCCACCTGGTTTAGATGGCTTACAGCCTTTTGTATATCGTGGTTACGTTGTTCCTCAAAAGCCTGAACCTGCTGTTGCCCCGCTTCAATGCCTTTAGCTTTACCTTCAGACTGACCCAAAGTAAACCCTTGGTCATAACCTTGCTGATAACTGGCTTCATAAGCTTGCGTTTGGCTGGGGCTAATCTCTGGTGACGCCATAACTTCATTAGCGTCATCTTCTTTAGCTCCATCTGCATAAGCTCCAACTTCATCAGCATTACCTTGATCCTTAAGGCCCTTATTCATATTCATCTCTTCATCAGCAGTAACAGCCATATCACCCTTTTCTGGGGTTGGGTTAAAGGCCTGCCAATCTTCATTTTTTACCTGAGTTTTCCTCACAAGAGCCATTTTATCCGGATAAAAATCAACTTTTGATTCAGCTTGAGTGTCCGACGGCATAGACATAAAAGGTTTAAAATAAGCGCCATCACCGGCTATAGGTAACTTCCAGGTTTGGTACTTACCAGCAAGTTCGTGTTTAACTACCTTGTCAGACAAAATCAGCTCCATTGCCTAACATCACTTCTCCAGCATCTGACAACCGTCGCGCTATAAGAAGAATCTCTTTTTGGGCTTTTTCCACGTCACTAACGCGCACTGGGCCACTAGCGTCCATATCGTCTAAGAAGAGCTCTCCACCGCGGCTGGACATATTCTCCACAAACGCATTTTTAACTGCATCATCTGTCCCTTTTAAAGCAACCATCAGCTTTTCTGTTTCTATATTACGAATAAGGGTTTGAATGCTACGAGCATCCAGGGATTGAAGGTTAGCAAAGATAAACATATTATCCTTTATACGGCCTGTGAGCGCTTCATCCTTATCCATAAGGCTACTCATGATCTGGCTTTCCATTTCAGACTTCGCAAAGTTTAGAATACTAGCCGCTCGGGAGACCCCACCTATATCAGTGGACTGTAGTGAAGAGTCGGTGTCGAATTGCTTCTGCATAATAACCTCAAGCTCTTCTAGCGCTTCTGGATTGATGGTCTCTAAGTTAGCTATTCGCATAATAATTTCTGAGGGTAAATCTTTTGGAAAATGACGCAATACATCCGCAGCTAACTCATGCTCTAAAAGGGATACAACAATAGCAATTATTTGTGGATGCTCACTTCGAATCATGTCAGCAATAGAACGAGCATCCATCCAATTAAGAATATCTAACCCACGGCCTGCCCGAGATGGAATGATACGATTAAGCACACTAGAAGCCTTGCCGTCACCTAACGCTTTTGTAAGCACGCGTTGGACATAATCACTGGTGCCCATAGACAAGTTAGTTTGATTTTTCATAATTAAAACAAATGCATCCAGCACCATATCTACAGTAGTTTGTGAAACGTTGTTCACAGACACCATCGCTGCTCCTAAATTTTGCACCTCACGTGGTGGTAGGTGCGCAATCACATCCGCAGCTTCTTCCTCCCCCAAAACCATCATAAAAATGGCAGTTTTTTGGATATTGTTCAATGCGTCAAACTCTTTGCTGTCTGCTACGCTCATAGTGGGTTCTTTAGGTGCTGTTGGTGTTTTTTTTCCAGCTGGCATATTGCTTTCTCGTTTCTAAAATATCTATTCCGATAATTGGGTCTAAACTCAAGCCTCTGATTTAACCCAATTTAAAATAACACCAGCCACACGCTTCGAATCCTCTTTAACTAACGTGCGCATTAACGCTGCTTTATCGTCATAACTATTGGCCAGATCCAACATCTCTGGAGATACAGAAAATTGGGCAGAGTTCTGTAATTTGGTATTGCTGGACTCTATACTTTCTTCTTCGTTTTGTTGGGTTTTTTGCAGAGTGTTCGAACCCTTGCCCGGCCCTGAACTGGCAACAACTGCATTTGAGACACCCGGTTCACCCAAGGCTTTATTCCCTACTAGATTTTTAATTGCCGGCCTAAGAACGAGTAAGATAAACACTAAAGCCAGTAGTGATAATAATATTTTACCTACCAAATTTTGCAACCACACTTGCTCCCACATTGGCGCTGCTGGAACTTGCTCCTCCACCTGAAAAGCCATTCCCAGTACCGTAACATTGTCCCCTCGCAGGGTGTCAAAACCCACTGCAGTTTTAACCAAATTTTCAAAGCGCTGAATCTTCTCTTCTGTTATAGGCTGACGTTCCTGTTCGCCTTGATCGTTTATAGTGAAGGGTTCGTCAATAACTACGGATATGCTCAAACGCTTTAACTCTCCAGCAGCAAGCTTAGTATGCTGGATAGTGCGATCAATTTCGTAGTTACGCGTGCGGTTCAGGTCTCCTGAAGACCCCGTAATGTTTACATCGCTTTGCGTCTTTAGGCTTGTCTGGTTTTGGTTTTCTTTCATTACCGGGTCTGCCGGCGCTTCGTTAGATAAACTTCCAGGTACACCCAGCCCCGAGACATCAACCTTTTGACTTCCACCTTGAGAGAGCTGTTCACTGCGTATGGCTATTGTGTCAGGGTTAAAGTTTTCTTGGGTTATTTCCTGCACCGTAAAGTCCATGTCGGCATTCACTTCTGCCCGCAATTTATTGACACCGACCAAGGGGGTTAACAATGATTGAATACGCTGTTGGTACATTTTTTCTAGTTTATTCCGGTAGCTTAGCTGCTTATCACTCATGCCCAAACCACTTGAGTCTTCATCATTTGCCAATAAATTACCAAATTGATCCACTACAGAGACATTTTGAGCTTCTAAATAGGGCACACTAGAGGCCACCATATGCACCACAGCCTGCGCCTGCGCATCTGATAAACGGCGCCCTTGAGACAGCGTTAAAATCACAGATGCTGTGGGTTCAACACGGTTACGCACAAACACAGACTGCTTGGGCACTGCTAGATGCACTCTGGCTGCCTGCACCGCTTGAATGCTGCTAATTGAATGTGCTAATTCCTCTTCAATGGCTAATTGATAGCGCTTTTGTTCAATAAACTGACTAGTTCCCATGGATTGCTGGTCGCGGATCATGGCAAATCCGTCTGTCGACGTTGCGGGAATACCTTGGCTAGCTAGCACCATTTTAGCCTGATGATACATGTCATTAGGCACACTCACAGAGCCCGTTGCAGCATCAATTTCTACTGCCATGCCAGATTTTTGTAGGCTTTCAAAAGCAGCAGCCTGATCTACGCCACTCATACCAGGAAATAATGGCCGATAACTAGCTTTATTTAATGCCATATACACCATTACCATGACTAACAAAGCAAATACCGTAACCGCTAATGGTAAGGTACGTCGCACAGCCGGTTGTGCCAAAAACTCCGCCCACATACCTTGGGGCACAGATTGCTGGGGGATAACTTCACCTGGAGGTAATGCCGCTTGATTCATTGTCGTCTCTGCCATGGGGTAATCCTAAAACTTTTTGGTATAATGTTTTGTGTGAGTAAGAGAGCCTAAACCGGCATCTTCATAATGTCTTGATAAGCAGACAGCACTTTGTTTCTCACCTGCAACGTGGCCTGATAAGCCATAGACGATTTTTGCATACTCAACATAACGTCCGCTAAAGGAATATCTGCTCCACGGTCATAAGCTTCGGCCATATGTTTTGCTGTCATTTGAGTTTCATTGACAGACTTAAGGCTAGAAGAGAGTGCATCACCAAAACTAGAAGCCCCTTCAGCTTGGTTTACGCCACCACTACTGGGTAACTGAGCCTGAGATTGGCTGGCCATGATGCGCATCTGGTTAATCATACCCTGCATTGCGTTCGTGCTATTTATTGTCATGTTTTTTAGTCTCTAACCAGGTATGGCGATACCAAGATCTTTCATCTTAGCTAGCCTATAACGTAAAGTTCGCGGGCTAATACCCAATTCAAGAGCAGCCTCTTTGCGGCTGCCATTAAGGCGGCCTAACGTTGTCACAATCATTTTTTGTTCACTGTCACGTGCGACTTCAGACAAACCACGATTTTGCGAATCTGGCCCAACATAGCCACCGTCCGTGCCCGTTGCTTGGTAAGCCTGGCACAGTTCTTGTGCCATCGGTGGCTCAACGACCTTAGGCAATGAATTGACATTTTTCACCAGCCCAACGCTTGGCATTTGTTCCATAAAGTCATCTAGGCCTCCATCGACCAACAAATGCTCTAGCCCTATTGCCCCACCTACTGCCAGCACTAAGGCGCGCTGAACGACGTTTTCTAGCTCGCGCACATTACCAGGCCAAGAATAAGACTGCAAAAACCCCAAAGCGGCCGAATCAAACTGAGCATTAACCGCGGCAGCCCCCATGCTGCTGCGATAACGCTGTAATAAAAATTGAGCAATTGGCAAAATATCCTGCGCCCGGTCTCGAAGCGGTAATAACTTAAGGGGGAATACGTTTAGGCGGTAATAGAGGTCTTCTCTAAATCGCTTTTCTAGAACTTCTTTTTGCAGGTTGCGGTTGGTTGCAGCAATAATGCGAGTATCTAATTTAATAACCTCAGTGCCACCCAAACGTTTAAGTTCTTTTTCTTGCACCACTCGCAATAACTTGGCCTGCAAAGAGAATGGCAGCTCACCTACTTCGTCTAAAAACAAAGTGCCGCCTTGAGCCTGCTCAAATAACCCTAAATAACGCTGATGAGCGCCGGTAAAGGAACCTTTTTCATGGCCAAAAAGCATATCTTCTAACATCGTCTCTGGGATGGATGCGCAGTTAACAGCCACAAACTCACCTGCAGACCTAGGTGATGCTTGGTGAATATGTTTGGCTAATACTTCCTTTCCAGCACCAGACTCACCACCGATCAGTATGGTAACGTCAGTTTTTGCAACCCGTTCTGACAGTGCTAAAAGCTGTTGGCTACGAATGTCCCGGCAAATAAAACCATCCGGCTTGCGCGCTAACAAATGGCGTAAATAACGCTTAAAATGACCCGGCTCAATAGGCAGTGTTAATACGTTTTTAGCGCCTAGGACCATCGCTGTTACAGCAGTATGCACATCGCTCGAGTCTACTAATACCAATACATCAGCACGATGAAGGGACTCTGCTAATTGCTTAAATACAGCCGCCAAAGGTACTTGCAAATTGGTAGCGTTAACCACCAGTAACTCAATCTGACTGCGGCTAAAAAATACCCTTAGCTCATTCAAATCGTGTGCTGGCAGCACCCCCATGCCAGCACTGCTGGCCATTTCGGCAAGCATATCTAGGCCTGTGTCTTGGCTGTCTAGTATTGCAACTGTTGCGTTGGTATTGGCCATCATTGAATCCACTTGTGGTTTGCCCAAGGGCGTAAAAACTCTACACAAGCTGAAATGCAATTTTAATGCCACAAAGGAATAAATGATTTAACTAATTGTTTTTTAATGATTTTTATTGGTAACGTGAGGCTGGCATTAAAAAATAGACGGTATTACGTCAATATTAACGAGGGGCTTATAGCTGGTATTTCTTAATTTTTTCAATCAATGTCGTACGTCTGACACACAATAAGTCTGCCGCTTTACTGACATTACCTAAGGTTGCATCGAGTGCTTTTTGGATGAGCTGAGTTTCTACCGCAATGAGTTGCTGCTTAAGGTCACACCCTTGGCTAATGTCGATGCCTGATACCAACACATCGGCCAATTGCTGGGTATTAGTAGGCTGTTTATCAACCACTAGGGGCGCAAACAAACTGGGTGGGGTAGCCACTTGGGGAAGCAACACTAATTCAGTTTGAGCCTCCTCTGCCATCATTTCTGAAAGCAATTTGGGCGAACTGGGTTTGAGGTGTTGCATGGTGATTTTTTTGCCTGGGTACAAAATACTCATGCGTTCAACTAAATTGCGCAGCTCTCGACAATTGCCTTTCCATTCACGCTGCAGAAGTTCATGTGCTGCATCCGTTGAAAGAGAAACTGGTGAATCAGCACCAAAACTTAGGCCTTTGGCAAAGAAATCCCATAGCAATAAAATATCATCACCGCGATCTCGCAATGGCGGCACCTGAATAGGAAACACATTAAGCCGGTAGTAAAGGTCTTCACGAAAGCCACCAGAAACCACTTTTTCAGATAAATTTTGATGGGTCGCTGCAATGATGCGAACATTAATAGCACGTGGCTTTTCACTACCGACTCTATCAATCACTTGCTCTTGAAGTACACGTAACAACTTTACCTGCATGTTTAAAGGCATTTCGCCAATTTCATCCAGTAGTAAAGTGCCCTTGTCAGCAAGTTCAAAGCGGCCTCTTTTAGTACTAGAGGCACCAGAGAATGCACCTTTCTCATGGCCAAATAACTCACTTTCAAGTAGTTCTGCAGGGATTGCACCACAGTTCACAGGCACGTATGAGTATTCACAACGGTCAGATTCTTGATGCAAGGCCTTAGCAACAAGCTCTTTACCTGTGCCAGATTCACCAAGAATTAGCACAGAGGCGCTAGACTTGGCAACCTGCTGAATCAGTCGCTTAACCTGCTGCATAGGCACTGAGTTGCCTAATAATAAAGCATCGATATTTAGCATAAATCAGGTTCTTTTGGCTGGGATTTTCAAAATACCGACGTATTAGATCAAATGCAAGTGAAATTCTGAATTACTTTCAACCACTTATAGTTAATGCCTAATGAACCGCTATGCTAAGTAAATATTAATTAACACCTCGGATATAGTGCTTATCTAAAGGAATTTGCCCCCAAGACTCTCGGATATCCTTTAACATGGCTTGGGTATTTCGGATGGTCTCAATGTCATTTTTTAACCCAGCAACAAACAGCTCTTGAACCATATACACATACAATGAATCTAAGTTGTTAGCCAACTCACTACCGGCCTCTATATCCAAGCAATCACGCATACCGTTGATAATAGAAATAGCCCGGCTGCTTTGTTTGCTGCGCAGTGAAATGTTATTTTGCTGAATAGCGCCGATCGTTATGCTCATAGCTTCAATGGCCCCGTCAAATAACATCAATATCAGTTGGTGGGGTGACGCATACATTGATTGGGTATCATTCTTAATACGTCCGTATTGGGCCAAAGCTTTATTAGCGTTCATAGGTGGGTCTTTAGTTTGTGTTTGAGTTACTTAATCTATCGACACGTAGCGCAAAAACTTAACCAGATTGCGCCCTAACCCGGTAATTATTTTAATCATTTTTAGACGTGAATGGCAGGTTGCCCAGACTTGATTCAAGGTAGTCTTGCGTCGCCTTCATTTCATCCATAATTTTACTCATGGTACTAAACTGCTGGGTATAACGCGTCTGGATAGCAGCCATTTTTTTATCTAGGTCACTTTGCTCCACTAACAAAAACTTTGTTTTATTGCTGTAACTGCTCTCCTTAGCTTTAACAAGGCCATCAAACGCTAAATAACTGGTGATCTGCTTGACAATATCACCGGCAATGCCACGGCTTGAGTCACCATAACTGGGTTGGTTATCTGTATTTGCACTAAACATTTTAGTAATGTCAGTGTAATCACTGGTCAGTGCTGCAGATAAAGCGTTGTCGTTAACTTTGAATGTACCGTTACGCTGCAACGACACACCGATGTCAGACATACCCATTTTAGTAGCGCCCGGGGTAGAGCTGTCTGAAGTTAGAAAGCCACGCACTTTGTTTGTAATAGCAGTCACCGTGGCATCAGACTTTAGTAAACCTCCCTCAGTCGTTGCGGTGCCACTGACTGTTAGCCCCCTTACCACACCGTGGAACACGTTATAGGCCGCTACTAAAGCTTTAATAGACGCCTTGGCTGCGCTGGTATCCCTACTAACCGACAAAACCACGGCGCTAGTCGTTTCAGCCATTAGGTTTATTTTAAGGCCGGGCACCACACCACTGAGTTGGTTGCTTGCACTTGACACCAACAAACCATTAACACTGGCTTCGGCATTTTGCGCCGTTTGTATTTTATTACTGGGTAGTGCTAAACCAAACACAGTGTCGGTAATGGTCAGTGCATTACTACTTCCTTGCGGGCCTTCAACGACAACCCGAAATACACCCACACTGGTTTCTACTATGCGCGCGGACACGTCTGCAGTGAGGGCATTAATGCCATCAACTAGGTCATTTAACGTTGCAGCGCCAGCGGCAAGGGCTACAGTTTCTGTATTACCGTTACCTATTTTAATAGTTACAGATGCTGGCGCTGCTGTGGTCTGATTAATGGATACATCGCTATAGGTGGACGATGTAATTACATCGTTCTTTGCTAATTGACTAACCGTTAACGTGTAGGTCCCAGGCAAGGCGCTAGTCGCATCGAAATTAGCCGAGACAACAGTTGGTGCAGAATTAGTTAACGATGAAAAATTAAAATCAGATTTATCATCGACCTTGGCAAAAGATGTTTGTAAGGTCTGCAGGGCAGATTTAAGCTGCGCCATACCCGATAGGTTTGCCTCTACATCTGCTGTGCGCCGGTCTATGGAGGACTGTTTACCCGCCTTCTCTGCAGCCACTAAGGCAGTGACAATTTGCTTCGTGTCAAACCCACCACCAGCACCCAAGGCTTGTAAATAATCCGTTTCCATATTGACCTCCACAATACTGCAGCAATGTTTCGCTGTGTTATAGAAAATGTCCTAAATTCACCCTACTTTTTATTACTTCAAAAGCTGTAACACACCTTCGCCAGACGCATTAGCCTGAGCTAGCATTGCCGTGCCTGCTTGCTGAAGCACTTGCGCTTTAGCAAGGTTTGCTGATTCAACCGCATAGTCTGCATCCTTAATACGAGACAGAGCAGCAGACTGACTTTCCACCCGATTCATCAAATTAGATACTGTATAATCAAGCTTTTTGGAGAGTGAACCAAGGTCTGCACGGTAAGCGTCCGTCCTAGCCATACCGATATCAAGACTGCCCAACGCAATGTTTGCGTTGGCAGCGCTTGTCAGGCTTGTTGACGTTAAATCGGTGCCCGCGGTAATGGTAACCTCAAGGTTACTTTGCGCCACTGATTTGTTATCTAGAAGACCCGTTATCGTTAGTACATCATCACCACCAACAACCGTTGCATTAGCAGTTGCGTCTCCCCCAGCTACAATCTGTAAAGCCAAAAGGTTAGTTGTTTCTTCAGAATCAGTTGAGAATGCTTGAGAATAGTCTGTGCCAGCCACAGTTATTCTTAAAGTCTCACCCGCTAAAGGTGCGCTTGCTGAGGCCATGGTAACTGCAGTTATCTCTTTGGTAGTAGCAGTAGCAGGTGTAACAGCTTGAACTCCAGTATGTTCTGTTGTGACCGCTCCACCACCAAGGTTAGTAGACACCATGCTTTGAAAAGCTACTGCTACCGTGTCGTTAGCCTCATCACCAACATGAATATTAACGTTAGTAGTAGAGTCAAGAATGCTCTGCCCATTGAAGTCTGTTTTTTGCGCAATACGCGTAATTTCGGTCGCAAGACCCTGATATTCATTATCCATTGTGGTTAAACTTGCGGCGGTATAAGTGCCGTTAGAAGCCTGCACAGCCAGCTCTTTCATACGACCAAGGATGTTACCAATTTCTTCCATACCGCCTTCAGCCACTTGTATCATAGACATACCATCATTGGCATTTCTTATGCCTTGATTAAGGCTCATCACTTTCACTTCCATTTTATTGGCAATGGCCAAGCCAGCCGCATCATCCGCAGCTGAATTGATCCGTTTACCGGATGCCAATCGCTCCATAGACGTTTCCATGTCGCCACGTGACGATTCCAAATGACGCTGAGCTGTTAAAGACGCCACGTTTGTTCCAATTACCATGCCCATAATAAATACTCCTAAAGTAATAAAATTGATCTAATTATGGCAACTAGTTGCCAATGCAAAGGACATCTCTTAACTATATTCTGGTGGCAATTTATTGCCGCTGTGTAAGAAACTCCATAACTAGTTTATAAACTGCATAAATCGTGCCAATTTCATCTTTAGGGATATTTAGTTAAATTGAAGCAAAAAAAACAGCACCCTAATAAGGATACTGTTTACGAATACCACACTACTTAATACGTGGGCTAAGCCTCTTGATTAAATATCACACCGACCATTAGATCAATATTCTCCATGGCACTTAGCACTTCTATACTGGGCATTTGCCTAATAATGTCACCTGTATTTTTATCAGTAATGGTGACCACATCTATGCCTGTTTGTGGATCAGTACTAAATACAATAGTTTGTTTTTTCATGGCCATAGCGCTGTTTAGTTCGGCTAATTTAGCATCCATGTCATTGGGTGTGATAGCCACTTCACGATTAGAGTTCAGCTCTCTTAACTCTGGTAGACTTGGGATCGCCCTACTATTAGATATGCTTGATACTGCCTGAACATTAACAGAAAACGTTTCAACTGCCATAATAGGCCCCTATAATATAAACTAATCAATAGAGTCTGGCTGACGTTTCAGCCAGACTCGTTTTATCACTTCAGTAGAGTTAACACGCTTTGGCCAGACGCATTAGCCTGGGC
>Ga0209279_10000542_pt1 | contig 23895 bp, 39 predicted proteins | sample CoawatmetaG00DNA_3_FD_187508 | JGI IMG/M metagenome (GOLD analysis project Ga0209279, IMG submission 187508) | Marine microbial communities from the West Antarctic Peninsula - Coastal water metaG006-DNA (SPAdes) (version 2) | ecosystem: Environmental > Aquatic > Marine > Coastal ... | reverse complement strand
AGACAGGCGATCTGGATTGCTCCAATGCCATAGGTGGCACGATCAACCTAGAGTTTGGTGTAACGGGCATCATTAACAATGCGACCAGCCTGTGGTCTAGCTCTAGTGCATTGCCAAAGTCAAAAGACCTTGGTGTGTTTGCTAGGATCATCATGCCATTGAATGCGCCAGAAGAGAGGATCAACTGCAACACACTTTACGAGCTAGAGTTGAGCAAAAAACGTCTTGAGATAATGAAGCTAGAAACAGAATTAAACGCCCTTAGACGGCTACAGTTAGGGGGATAGTATGGCAGAGATAGAGTACGGTGGTGTCAAACTTGGTGGTAGTAAGCTGCTCCTTATAGTGCCATTGATCGGCACCATCGTAGGTGGGCTATGGGGTGGGTTTGAGGCGTATCAACGCTACCTGAGTATGGAAGCCAGGATTAATGAGTTCGTTACGCCAGACCTATCTGACTATGACAAGCGCATAGCCATCATGGAGAACAAGTTCGCTGTTATCGATAGGGGAATTTCCTTGGTTAAGGATGAGATCACCTTGATTAAAGAGAACACTGAGAAGCAGTACATTACGATAAAAGACTTAAAGCAGTCTGTACGTGACGATATTGACCGTCAGGAGAAGATCATCGATAAGGTAGAAGATGATATCTCAGGCATAGAGAGTGACGTCAGGGCTACTATAGACACCGCTGAGGGCAGGTTTGAAAGTAAGCGTGATCAACTACAGAAGGATTATGTGCAGAAGTCTGATACAATACGGGAAGATGTTGAACGCAAACTAACCGATCTTGAAACACGGTTAAACAAAAAACTGCAACGGGCCTTAGATAACCCGTTAGCAAATTGAGATGAATCACATGGAAGAGCAAATCGTTTTTAACTTCGCAGTTGCGTCAGGAATGGCAGTTGCGGGATGGTTCCTTAGATCCATGTGGGAAGCCATACGTGAGGTAGAGAAGGATTTGCCTAGGAATTACATTAGGCGCGAAGACCACAGGGACGATATGCTAGAAATCAAGAAGATGCTTGGCGCTATATTTGATAAACTGGATAATAAGGCTGACAAGTAATGTTCAAGCTAGGCAATAACAGTATCATAAACTTAACAGGCGTAGATGGTAGACTCGTTGAAATTGCAGACCTCGCAATCACCCTATCTAATATTGATTTCGGCATCCCTTCTACTGGCGGCTTGCGCACCACTGAAGATCAAGCCAAGTTGTTCACAGACGGAAAGTCTAAGGCAGACGGAGTCAATAATAAGTCGTACCATCAATCAGGCAAAGCCGTTGATCTGTACGCTTACGTTGACGGGAAAGCTTCGTGGGACAAACTCCATTTAGCCCTATGCGCAACAGCAATGCTTCAAGCAGCAGCTCAACTAGGCTACCCATTAAAGTGGGGCGGTAACTGGAAGAGCTGGCAAGATATGCCTCACTTTGAGTTAAAGGATTAGTATGGGTATTTTCTCATCAATAGTTGGCCCGATAGCTGATTTAGGCAAGACCTATCTTAGCGGCAAGAATGATATTGCTAAAGCCAAACAGGCAGCAGCTATCATAGGTGTTCAGGCCGAAGCTGATGTGAAGATTGCAGGTGTACGGGCAGCTAATAAGCTAGCAGATAATGGTCAGACCCAGGAATTTAACCTAGATCTGGTAGCTATGCAGCAAATGGATAAGTCATTCCTTGACGAGATTATGATTGCCTTATTGCTAGTTCCTATAGCGGCATCATTCCTTGGATACCAAACAGAGATAACAGCAGCATTTGAATCATTTGCTGCTATGCCTGAGTGGTACCAGTATTTAGTTATAGGAGTGTATGTTGTTAAGTTCGGTATGCGCGGACTGCTCACCAAACTGATGTCTGGCAAGCTGAGTGGCATCAAGCTAAAATAGAATCAAGCTCTGCATTAAGTAGGGCTATTCGCATTTCATTGTAGGTATTGTACGTTTGGTTCTTACTTACTTTGATAGCTGCTTCATAGTTAGCTATCTCTCCCTTGACGTAATCCAGTTTCTTCTGAATCAGTATCTTCTCTTTAAGTGTCATTTAATGCCTCTTTAATTAGTTGGTCTCGCCTAGTCTGGACAGCACTATAAAGGTTATTCGTCTGGATAGCACTACCGCATGAGTTAGCTGACCTGCCAAGGGTTACACCGCATACTTTATAGGTAACACCAATAGCTCTCAAGTTAACCAGTATGGATAGATCCTTCTTGGCCCAGAATACAGTTTCACGGGATACGGTCTTAACTACAGGGCCGCGCTTACCACTACCAAAGCTAAATGCAGTCTTGATCACCTTAGCTACAGCGGCGGTGGCCTTCTCTGGCTTAAGGTAATCGTAGTTCTCTGCTATCTTAGACTTAAATATGATGCTCATGCTTTCTTTCTCCAGTTTATTTGTGCTTGGTCAAACTCTGTTAATATTTCATCGTGTTCAGGATGTATGCAACTATCATCATCAGGCCATCCCCTTAGTTCCAAATCGTGCTCAAACTCTTCAATCTGTAGAGCAAAGTCACCTAGCCTTTCGGCAATAAAAGATAGGTTATTAACTGATATACAAGTCCATTTACCTACAAGGGAGTGAATCTCGATCATTTCACCATCTTTATAAAGGAAGGCACTAGCGCCGTCATCGCCGTCATCAAGGATCCAGCCATGGCGTACTGGTATCCAGTGCATTTCAAGGTCGTTCTTACTTTCGTATGATTTACTCATAACCAAAACTCCTTATTCGTATTTAATTGTGATGCTATCTGTTGGAGCAAGGGATATGTATTGCCCATTGATATTAAGGACGATTCGCTGACCCTTGGGTTTTGATTCAGGCCAGTCTTCTATAATGCAGTGACCGCTAATGCCCTGCTTAACGCGGTCTTTAGGTCGAGTGTCTTCACCAATTGGAGGCTTGGTAAATGCTGTATCCCATCCGTCACGGAATTTCTCTGTGGCTGGCTTAGTGATTAATGAGTCACCTGTGATGTCATTCTTAGTTGCCATTAGTATGACTCTCCTTCATTCGTTAGATGAGCTGCTATAACCTCAGAGTCAAAGTTAGACTTAAACGTATTCCATAGTACCTCTATGGCGTACTCTTTAGCTTCATCATTGCCGATCACCAGCATTGAAATGATAGTATCCTTGCACTCCTCATCGATATCCTCAAGAAGCTCATATATTTCAAATAGTTCATTGCATATATAAACACTGCTTGTGCTACGCAACTCGTAGAACAAATCATCCTGGGCTTCTAAGATATCCTGATCACTATAGTCTGGGTTAGACCTTTTCATATAACTCTCCAATTAATTTACTACACCTATATTATAGACAAATCAACAAGATTACAATACATACTTGTATAATTAGCTATACCGTACTGTTGACTAATTGATCCCATAGTATTAAAATACTTTGGCACTATAAGAAATCAGGAGCAGTATGTATGAGTATATATGAAGAACTAAGAAGGGTTCAACGAGAGCTAAAGGCACCTAAAGGTAAGGTGAGTAAGTTCGGTGGATTCAACTACAGGAGTGCCGAAGATATCCTATTAGCGGTCAAGCCATTACTGGGTGATCTGGTATTACTACTTAATGATGAGATCATATTTAGCGGCATATTGGAGGACGAGTTAGTAGGTAGTGGGGATAAGATGGTTAAGCTTCAGACCCAGCGCACTTACATTAAGGCTACTGCCACTCTAACGGATGGTAAGGATTCCATAGTTACCTCGGCGTATGCCCGTGAAGCGGCAGTGAAGAAGGGTCAAGATCCAGCGATGGGTTCTGGATCATGTAGTTCCTACGCACGTAAGTATTGTTTGAACGGCCTGTTCGCAATCGATGAATCTGAAATGGACATCGATAACGATTACCAAGTCGCAGCACATAATAAGGGTGCGAATATTGAAGTAGAAGTTGGCAACGATATGACGCTAGAGGGTTTAGCTGGTGTAGTATCTGAGCCACCTAAGAAGAAGCGTATTGATAAGGCGCTTATGCAGGAAGTAGTAATCGGACTTGTGGCTATGTGTGGCGCAAATGACGATGCAGGAATTAGTGAGATATTCGATGACCTTAGCCAAGAAGAAGAAGATCATGTTTGGAGATTCTTTAATGGCAAGCAGCAAAATCAAATCAGAGCAGCATCACAGAAAAAGGGGAAGTAAATGAGTGGATATGATAACAACAACCGTGGATCAGTTTGGAAGAACGAAGACCGTAAGTCTGAAACCCACCCGCAGTTTAAGGGTAGTGCTGAAGTGAACGGCGTTGAGTACTGGGTATCTGGATGGTTACGTAAGGCAGATGCTAATCCTAAAGCGCCTGCTATGTCGTTTAGCTTCACTGTTAAAGATCAGCAGACAGCTAAGTCTCAGCCAACAGTAGCTCCAGTTAATGATTTTGACGCAGATGGAGACATTCCGTTCTAGGGTAGACAAAAAAAGCCCACTTGTTTAAGGTGGGCTTATATCAACACATTACATGAGGGGAACCATGAAAACGATAGATACTGGGGTTAGCTTAATGGTAGCCCAAGCTAAAGGCAAGGTAAGTAATATCTCTTTAGCGAGAAGCTTTAAGGTGCATTCGCATCAGGTGCAAAGGTGGCGTAGTGGTAAGGATATGAAAGTGTCACTTGCTATTAAGCTGGCTGCATATTTTAATATTGAGGTTGCTGAGTTTCTTGCACTGGGTGAAGAAGATGGCGGACATTGAATATTTAATTACGCTGGATAATGTTATTGCTGAGATGAAAGAAGTCTGGGTAACGACTAACAAGGGATTGAAAAGCGGTGAGCCTGTTGTAGTTACTCTTGGACGTCCAAGGCAGTCTAGGCGTCAGCAGAAATGTCAGCATGCAATGATCGGTGATATACAGAAGCAGGCTAATAGGGTTGGCGGTGACACTACAGTTGCTCAATGGAAGGATCTGCTCGTATCTGAGTTCGCTAGAGAGAAGCAGTTAATGGGTGAGCCTCTAACTGAGGGAAATTCATTCTCACCGAGTCTATGCGGAACCTACATGGTCGCACATAGGCCAACTACCAATAGCTTCAATAAGAAGATAGGTAGTGAGTACATAGAGTACCTATTCGTTAAGGGCGCAGAGTTCGGGGTTGAGTTCACTGACGATACACTATCTGAGTACGAGAATACTAGGTAGGCTAATGGCTAACGCTAAGAAGAAGTGTAGGCACTGTAAAGAGTATTCCATAGCTGAGTCGGGCGTAAAAGTCCCTCTCGGCTTTTTCTGTTCTATGTCGTGTGTAATTGAACATGGTAAAAAGGGCGCTAGAGCAGCCTCAGACAAGCGCAAGAAAGAAACCCTGACCAAGTTAAAGACAGAGCTTAAAACAGCCTCACAGTGGCGCGTAGAAGCTCAAACAGCCTTTAACGCCTACGTAAGGTACCGTGATAGGGACTTACCTTGCATAAGTTGTGACGTTACGGGCACAAATGACAGTCTAGGCGGGTACTTTGACGCTGGGCACTACCGTTCAAGAGGCTCCTCTCGCCATCTAAGCTTTAATTTACACAACTGCGCGAAGCAGTGTTCACGATGTAACCGTTATTTGGGTGGTAATATTGTGGCGTATCGCCTCAAGCTTATAGAGCGTATTGGCATCGAGCGCACTGAAAGCCTGGAGCACAACAATGACATTGTAAGGCATGACATAAAATACCTTAGAAGGATCAAGCAGATATTCACCAGGAAACTTAAGCTCAAGAAGAAAATGCACAGTTAACGGACAGGTTCTATACATAAGTGTGGACATAGCATACAGAACTGTATAGAATACCCTAACACTAATAATATGGGTTGAGTTAGCCCACACCGACCAAGCGGCACTTGGTGCTAGGAGTAAGATTATGTTAACTATTAAAAATGTAAAGCACAGCGAATTTGCTTCTCACGAAACTAACTGTTTTGAAGCGACTATTTATTGGAATGGTAAAAAAGCTGGTTATGCTGAAAATTCAGGTCAAGGTGGCTGCACTGGAATTCATTGGTCAGATAGAGGTGTTGAGAAAGAAGCTGAAGCTTGGGCTAAAACTCAACCCGATATAGTGACTGACTATTGCTTACACGATTCTGATGAAATTTTTACTTATAAGTTTGAGCTAGAAGGTGCTGTTGATCAGCTTCTTGAAACTTACCTTTTTGAAAAAGACATGAAGTCAAAGCTTAGGGCAAAGATTCTTATTAAAGATGATACGTGCGGAAAAGGTGACTTTTACGCTTGGAGCATTAATAAGTACAAGCAATTTACAAAATATGATCTAATCAAAGAGATTCTTTCTTCTCAGAAATTTGAGAATCCTATTGTTATGAATAATCTTCCATTGAACGAAGCCCTAGCAATTTGGAGGGGTAAAGCATGAAGGATGCTTTTTGGGATGAAGGGGTTACCGTGATAGACAAGCCAATCAACAACCAAGACAAGTCAGCATGGTGTGAGTACGGAGATAAGACTGAGGTTGAGTTTGTATCGAAGATGCTGGCATCTAGTTGTTCTGTATTTATGAACCCTGCAAAGGCAGAGAATAAGTACACACATGACTTCTTTATCGTAATGCCATCTGACCTAAAGACCATTAGGACTAGGTTCAGGACTTCAGACAGGTATGGTATCAATAGTTACTCAGCAATAACGCTAAATAAGAAAGATGTTGACAGGTATGTAGCTAAATACCCGCATATCATCATCATATTTGACGTTAAGTACGATGATTTCGCTCGGTTATGCTATGCGCCAATAAGGGATATACAAAAGGCTATCTCTAGGGGTGCTGCTAAGTTGCATACGTACAATGAAAGGGTTAATGATAACTCTGGTAATGCCAAAGAATCGTATGTACTTGATTCTATGTGGTTTAAGGAGCTATAAAAAAGCCCCTTGACCGTAAAAGATCAAGAGGCTAGAATGGGTGTGTTGGTGACGGGGCGACAACCCCAATCGAGCCAGCGAAAGTCAGGAGAGAAAACCAGCGCCAACACAGGCGTAGTGTATCATCCGCTCTTATGCGGTGCAATCCCTTCTCATTTTCGCATGCTTGAACCAACATAATATGTGGGTTTATTTAGCGTTGCCACTCGAAAAAACAAAGCTCATGCCAACCACTGGCTTAAAACGTGGGATAGCAATCACGCACAGGAATGATGGGACTGATCAACGCAGCGCAATGCCGAGATACAAACCTATATAGCGGACACACACAGAAGGGGGCAGACCAGCCCATCACGGATGATAAATGGTTTAGGTAAATTGTGTGATTGGATCAAGCAAATAGCATATTGTTGGTAGGTATATCTAATAGGTGTCCCTAACCATCTTAATGAGAAGTATTGCCTGAAGAAAGTGGAGAATAATAATGATGATGGATCTTAGACCGCACCAAACGCAATCAATTGATATGCTTAGGAACTCGCTCAGTAAGGGGCTAAACAGGCCTTTATTGGCAGCACCAACAGGATTTGGTAAGACGGTAGTAGCCGCACAAATAGCAATGATGGCAGCAAAGAAGGGTAAACGAGTGATGTTTATCTGTGACCGCATTAAGTTAGTACAACAGACACTGGAGACATTCGATAGATTCGGTATCGATGTCGGCGTTATGCAGGGTAACCATGAGCGCACCAACTACAGCGCACCTGTACAGATAGCTTCTATACAGACCCTAGCACGTAAGCAGCACCTTCCTATATTCGACATCTGCATCATGGATGAAATCCACTCGCTACATAAAGCGCATAAGAAGCTAATGGAAGTGTATAACAACCTACCATTCATCGGCTTATCAGCTACGCCTTACTCTAAGGGGCTGGGCAAGTACTTCAATGACCTACTCGTGCCAATCACTACAGAGCAGCTAATAGACCAAGGCTACCTGTGTGAAGTGGATTACTACGGAGGTCGTAAAGCTAACCTAGATAGCGTTACTCGCAGGGCACTTCCTACGGGTGGCACTGACTATGACCCTAAGTCACTGTCTGATGCTACCGAGAAGGACGAAAAGCTGGTGGGTGACATCATCAAGAACTGGCTTAAGTGGGCTGAAGGCCGTCAAAGCATAGCGTTCGCACCTAGTATCAGGCACTCAAAGGAGTTAGTGAAGCAGTTCAATGAGGCTGGCATCACTGCAGAGCACATCGATGGGTACATGGACGAAGAAGAGCGTGAGGTTATATACAAGGCTCATGATAACGGTGAGTTTATGATACTGTCATGTAGTCGGCTATTAAACACAGGCTATGACGCACCAAGGGTGAGTTGCTGTATTGACTGCTTCCCAACCTTCAGTAAGATTGTGTACCAGCAGAGAATAGGCCGTGTGCTTAGAATATCAGAAGGTAAGGAAAAGGCTATAGTACTTGATCATGCAGGAAACTATGGACGCCACGGGCCAGCCGAATCGATTGTGCCAGACGTACTGGATGACGGTACTCAACGGTATAGCGAGAAGGATCTACTTAAGAACAAGAAGGAAACCAAGGCTAGACAGTGCCCACAGTGTACGCAGCAGATGTGTGGCGTTCGTTGTAAGTGTGGATACGAGGTGCCCATGAAGCAACGTGAGATGGAGTCTACTGACGAGATGTTGACTAAGTTGTCACCTGAGCAACGTAACCGTAAGCATACAAGTGAGGATAAAAGAACCTTCTATTCTGAGCTATTATTGTTTACAAGGAGTAAGGGATATAAGGATTCATGGGCGGCACATAAATACCGTGACAGGTACGGAGTTTGGCCTAATGCTATAAAGCCTATATGGGTACCAGGTATTTCAAATGACACTCATGATTACATAACAAGCAGTCAAATACGTTGGGCAAAGGGAAAAGGTAAGGTCGCATGAGCGTAGAAGCAATATTGATGATGCTAGAGGGAGTTAAGCCTAGCGGTAAGGGTAGATGGATGGCACTTTGCCCTGTACATGGCGATAGATCACCAAGCATGGGCATTAAGGAATGTGATGATGGCACGGTGCTAATGAATTGCTTTGCTTGCGGTGCTAATGGGGTGGAGATAGCTGAGGCAGCAGGAGTTAATGTTAGTGAGCTATTCCCACTAGACTCAGATAGGCCTGCTGGCCCTACTAATGAGCAAAGGGCTACAATTGAGCAAGATAAGGTTATCATTATGATCTACCAAGCTGATCAGCGCGGAGGGCGTGAGCAATCACTCGCAGATTACCGTAGGTATAAGTTAGCCAGAGCAAGGCATCAGGCCATGGTTCCGCAGGATTATCTGCACCCATATACTAAGTGAGGTACGTATGACTGAATTAGAAAGGTTAGCACTTAAGCGTAAAGAAGCATTCGATGAATACGATCAGATATACGCATACAACAGGGCCACTGGCTCGTTAGATCTTGCATCGATTATCACTGCATGCAACGCTGCTAATAACGCAGCACGTAGGTGGTCAGAAGAGCTAAGGCGGGTAGGAACAGCAACCTAATTACATATACTGTTGTACTTGTTGAAACAAATTGTTATGATCAGTTTCCGTAACTAAATGAGAGTACACAGTATGAGTGTTGTTAAACTAAAGCGCAGGCCAGAGGCAAAGCGTTCAGCAATCTACTTCCCTACCGATACCTACCTACGGGTAAAAGCCGTGGCAGACAAAAACGATTTATCGGTTAACGCTGTTCTGTTACAATTGGTAGAAATCGGGTTAGGAATGATCGATGATAATGAAAGTAATGACTGAAGAAGAAGCAAAGCGATTTAAGATAATTAAGGCGGCGGCTGAAAAGCTAAAGGGTCAGAAGGCCCAAAAGATCCGCAGTGCTATCGAGGAGAAGGAAGGCTATCCCACGGTTAAGTGAGTGGCTATCCCACGGTTATGGTTACAGTTGAATTTGATGTAGGTAAGCTAGAAAGACAGTTAGGTGCCCAAAAGAAACAGGCTGCTTTTGCTGTTATGCTCACTATAAACACGCTTATTGCTAATGTGCAGAAGCTTGCGGTAAAAGAAGTAGATAAGTTCGATGGCGGTGCAACCCCATTTACCAAGAAGGCTTTTAGGTTCAGAAGGGCAACAAAGCGCCGTATGGTTGGAGAAGTTTATATCCAAGCAAACAGACCTTACCTGAAGACCCTTATGCGTGGTGGAAAAGTAAAGCCCCGCAGTAGTAAAACTGGAGGCGCTGGTAAGTCTAGAACCTTAGTTATCCCTGCAGCAATGAAGACTAACAAATACGGTAACATTGCTAACAAGTACATCAGAAAGCGTATGACAGGGAAGAATCAAGATAGGTTCTTTATAGGCTCACCAGGCGGTCAGAAAGCAGGCGATAAGAATTACGGAATGTATGAGCGCATTGGTGACGGCAAGAAGTTAAAGATGCTTATATTCATGGGCCAGAGAAGCCGAACACAGAAGCGAATATTCAAGATTGATACTGTCGCTAAGAACTATATCGCTAGGTATGGTGCTGCAATCCTAAAGAACCGAGTCCGCAAGGCTTTAGCAACCGCTAAGTGAAAGGCTATCCCACGGTATAAGTTCAGCATAACTGCGGCTATCCCACGGCTATCCCACGGCTATCCCACGGCTATCCCACGGATACACTTTTGGGCCACTTTGGCGGCACGATTGATCACTTTTTAACCAGTATTACCCCCTTCTAATATACCAAATGCTCTAAGCGTCAGCTATATGGGCGTTTCGTCCAGGCATCGGCCTGAAATAACCTAAAATCCCTATAGTAAAATAAATACCCCAAAACTATGGCCCGTTTTTATATGTTGCTTTTTGTTTGTCTTGCGTGGTATTCGCGCACCCCCGTTTCATTTAGACTTGTTTAATAGTTTGTTTAATATTTTGTTGCACTAACTAGTAATAGGCGCTAATATCCACTTACTGAAGTAAACAAACAAAGAAGGCCTGAATTATGAGCAATAAAAACCGCACCATTATAAAACTACGCCGCGCCGATAGAATGCGCCGCGCTGCTAATCCTAATAGCTTAATTGTAGCTAAAGCAGTACTAGGCGTTTTGATCATTATTGCACTAGGCCTATTTGCTGTTAGTGCTGCAGTTAACTTCAATATGCATGAATCTAACTACAACGCCGAAAACGTATGCATAGCGCATTGGATATCGCAAGGCGTTGAACGTGCCGATATTATCCGCGTTTCTGGCACTTGTTCAGTATCTAAATAATCAAACCATAATTAATAATCACAAATAGGTGAAAATATGACGTTATTACAAAAGCAGGTCAAACCCACAAAACTAGCACCCGTTAAAGGTTTTGTTATCTATGAAGGGCCGAGCGCCTTAGATGGTGCCCCCGTGGTTGCCATCATTACTCTAAGCAGTAACAACGCTAAAACGGGCAATATGATTCAATCATGGATCATGCGAGCCGATATGCTACCAACTGAAGCCGCCAAGACGGGCCAAGATGATAGTATTTGTGGCAATTGCATTCATAGGCATTTTAACAAGGGGGCTTGTTACGTAAATATAGGGCATGCGCCACTAGCCATTTTTAAGGCATACAAGCGCGGCGCGTATCCTATCTATAATGACGCCATTCATTCCCGTTATATCGTGGGCCGTGCTTTACGAATGGGATCATACGGCGACCCTGCAGCGATTAAACATGGGGTTTGGTCTGAATTGTTAGCCCACACGGCGTCCCATACTGGCTACACTCATCAAATAAATCATATTGGCTTTGATCCTGCATTCTTGAGCACTTGCCAAGTAAGCGCCGATAGCCCAAAGCAGGCGTTAAAATATCAATCAATGGGGGCTATGACGTTCCGCGTTGCCATGGCGGGTGATTCGCTTATTAAGGGTGAAATTCAATGCAAAGCAGATACCCACGGCATTAGTTGCTTAGATTGCAAGCTATGCGATGGCGCAAGCCAAAACGTGGTTATAGAGGTGCACGGGTCGCGGTCAAAGCGATTCAATACGCGCTTAATTGAAACGGTTGGGGTGTAACATGAAAGTATTAATTGATAAAACATATCTTGAGCTACTGCAGCGCGACTCTGAGTTGTTAGAGTTAGTCGAAATAATGGACTTGTTAACGTCTGCAGACTGGGAACAATTGTGGGCGCGTCATGAATCGGAAACGGAACAAATGGAAGGGGAGGAATACTAGTGGCTAATCTAAGCATTAAAAGCGAGACACAAAACAGTGTAATAGATTGTTTTGGGCCATGGGATGGGGAGTGTGTTTGCAGGTGCCAGAATGCAGACGGGTCAATATTCTTAGCTTGGCATGATTCGCGCACCGATAAAACGTGGGCCGATGTTGTGGCAAGTGTAACGGCTGATTATTTCGGCGGGTTTAAAATATTCCAGCTATGGGAAATATCGGCCTATAGAGCACAAAAGCAGTATTTAGCAGGGGATCTATAATGCGCCGTATAGAGTTTAAACGGGTAAAGGTTGGTGCTGAGTTCAATAGCAGTGGCAATAAGTGGTTGAAGCGTTCAACACGCACGGCGGTTTTATTAGAGCCGATAGCATATGCGGGAACGTGGTTTTATTTCTCAATGAATCAAAGGGTGGTTGCACTATGAATATATTAGAATCTAATAATCACAAAGTGGTTTTATCTTTGTATGATTATACGGGGGTTGCTTGCATCCCATGGGCCGAACGTGGGTATCAGTGCTACTGTTACGACATACAACACGATGATAGCAAGATCACGCGCTTTGATAGTGGCGGCGCTATTTACTACATTAATGCGGACTTGCACGAACGTGAGCAAGTGCTATCGATAATGAATGCGTTTTATGCCTTAGATACGGTTTTTGCCATGGCGTTTCCCGTTTGCACTGACATGGCAGTCAGTGGCGCGTCACACTTCAAAAGCAAGGCGTTAAAAGATCCTGACTTCCAGACTAAAGCGGTTAAGTATGCTAAATGGTGCGCTGAAATATTCGAGGATCTGCGCGTACCTTATTACGTGGAAAATCCAGTGAGCGTGTTAGCCACTCAATGGCGGAAGCCAGATCACCGCTTCCACCCGTACCAGTATGGCGGATACATTCAGCAAGGCGATGCAATGCACCCGCTATACCCTGACTATATCGCGCCACGGGACGCATACAAGAAGCAAACTTGCCTATGGGTTGGCGGGGGTTTTGTTATGCCCCCTATGGTGCCAGTGGATCCCGAACAATACCACGGGAACGGGTACAATACCGCCACTATGAAGCTTGGCGGCACCTCGGCACGTACAAAGAATATAAGAAGCGCAACGCCGCGCGGGTTTGCTGAAGCGGCAATGCTACACAATGCAGTATAATATAGAGGGTTTGACTATGACTAAAACGATAGTTAGCGGCCCATTATCGGGTTTTGATACTAACCAAGCAGAGGCGCTAATTTGGGAAGCTTTACACGCGGCGCGTGAGTTGCTTATACCTGAAGGCATAGAGCACCACGATAGCCAGTGGGATGATATTTGCACGGCTATGGCGTGGATCAATGAAGCCTTAGAGGATCAATGCGATGTATAGCAACGATGATATCTATGGAAGCGCACTAGCTCAAGTGTGTAGCGCATTAGTAACAGTCGCGCTTTGTTTCGGTATCGCCTTGCTCATAGGCTAGCCACACCCACGACCACACCCACACCCGCCAAGCGCGGGTTTTTTTATGCCTGCAGTTTATGCGGGGGCAATGTATTAGCACTCATAGCCGCACCCACACGCCACGCAAACCACACGCCGCAACATATCGCCCACTTAATCCAGACTCAATAGGCCTTTAATTATCTAGGGGGCTAACACGCCTAACAATGCCTAGCATCTGTGAGGTTGGTTACACGATCAATTCCGCCAACTATACACCCGTAAGGGGGCAAGCAATACGCCACGCCTGCAGCTTGTGAGGGAGTCCAGGCGATGCATGAATTTATCTAATCATTGGCAAGATCTGTGCCAAGTGTTTATATGCAACATGCGTGATATTTAATGTTTGTCCTCCTGTAAGGCCGTGTAAGGGGCGATTGAATGATGCCTACACTTTGTATGGGGACGCTCAGAGCGGCTCAAGCGAGGGCACCCAGGGCCATCAGTGAGGCTGAAAAGTGATAGGTTCTTTGGGGCCGTCTAGCCGTGGGTAATTTCGCACCACAGTTTTCATTTAGTGACAGAATAACCAAAAACTAATTTATCGTAGTAACTATCAGATTATTATGTATAATTGTACTCAACTATTGTTGGAGTAAAGTAATGGCCTATCAAAAGACCACAGGATCAACAGGTGGCGTTAAAGTAGGATCAACCTATGACGAAGCAAGAACACGTAAAGTTAACGCTGAAGCTGAAGTGGCAGAACTGCACCTAGAAACCATACATGGTAGGTTAATGCCAACCGAAGACGTTATCAAGGAATGGGAAGGTGTACTAGTAGCACTCAAAGGTAAGCTACTAGCACTGCCATCAAAGATTGCACCCGTTCTCGCATCAGAGACCACTACTGCAGGATGTAAGTCAGTGTTGGAAGATGTGATTAACGAAGCACTAGAGGAATTATCGAGCTATGACCCCACAACAGATGTTGCTGAACACGCTGAAAGTGCTAAAGCCGCCGCCAAAATTAAGCGTAAGTCAGTGGGCCGATCAAGAAAGACGCCTTGACTCTCAAACCAGTGCCGAGCCTGGCAGGTGGTACACATCGAGAGCGGAATACCAGCGTGGCATAATGGATGCTTGCTCTGACCCGTCCATACCTGAAGTAGTAGTGATGGCGGCAGCTCAGTTAGGCAAGACCGAGGCTATCTTAAACATCATCGGCTTTCACATGGATCACGATCCAAGCCCTATACTTGTATTGCAGCCTACGCTGGATATGGCGCAGTCATTCTCTAAGGATCGTGTAGCCAACGGCCTAATCAAATCGACCCCTTGCTTAACGGCTAAGGTGAATGAGGCCCGTTCACGAGATTCTGGTAACACAACTCTGCACAAGCTATTCCCTGGTGGCTCTGTATCGATAGTGGGCGCTAACTCACCTTCAGGTTTGGCGAGTCGTCCGATACGATTAGTACTCTGCGATGAAGTGGATCGCTATCCCGCTAGTGCTGGCTCAGAGGGTGACCCTATCCAGCTAGCAAGGAAACGTGCGGCTACCTTTTGGAACCGTAAGATCGTGATGGTGTCTACGCCGACCAACAAAGGCAACAGCCGAATCGAGTTTGCATACGAACACTCTGATCAACGTAAGTATTACATACCGTGCAAGCACTGCGAACATCTGCAAGTAATGAAGTGGAAGAACGTAAAGTGGATTGACGATGATCCTGACACCGCTAAGTACGAATGTGAGGAATGCGCTGTCTTATGGACTGACGCTGACAGGGTATGGGGCATCCGTAACGGGGAATGGCATGCGACCAAGGAGCTAAAGGGTGTGGCTGGATTTGCCATATCTGCACTTAACTCACCGTGGACGCCATTACCTGATGGAGTTAGGGACTTCTTGCTGGTTAAGAAGAATCCTGAGCAATTGCGGGTATGGACTAACACGTATCTTGGCGAGACTTGGGAAGATCAGGGCGAGACAGTAGATGACTATCTGTTGTATGAGCGCCGTGAGGAGATGAAGTACATACCAGAGGAGGTAGTGTTCCTTACTTGTGGCGTTGACGTACAGGATAACCGACTTGAGCTATCAGTCATTGGCTGGGGCCGTGATGATGAGTCTTGGGTAATTTCCCATAAGACGTTGTATGGTGACCCTTCCACTCCTCAATTGTGGACTTCACTTGATTCGTTCCTGTTTGCTAGGCATGAGACTGCTTATGGCAAGGATATGAGTATTAGAGCAACATGCGTTGACTCAGGCGGTCACTTCACTAACTCGGTGTATTCTTACTGCAAGAAGAACTATGGTCGAAGGGTGTTCGCTATCAAGGGTGTTGGTGGTGAGGGCAGGGCGATAGCGGGTAAACCGTCTAAGAATAACACTGTACGGTGCCCACTATTCCCTATCGGCGTAAACACGGTTAAGGACTTGTTGTTTTCTCGTTTGCGTATAGCTGAGGAAGGCCCAGGTTTTGTCCACTTCAACGATACACTAGATAATGAGTACTTTAGGCAGCTCACTGCAGAGAAGATTGTCACCCGTTATCATCGAGGGTATCAGAAGAGAGTGTTTGAAAAGATACGTCCAAGGAACGAAGCTTTGGATTGCATGGTGTACGCACTCGCTGCATATGCTATTATGAATATAAATGTCAACACTATGGCTGATCGTCATGAAAAAGAAGCGGTTGAGTCTGATGTTGAGAAAGTACCTGAAGAGTATTCGGCCCCACGTAAACCGTTTGTGCCAAAGACCAAGGGTGGATTCCTTAATTCATGGCGGTGATAATATATGGCTAACGCATTCGATGTAGCAAATGCCCCCGAAGGCGAACCTAAAGATATTGTTGTCGGTGACTTCATTCAGTGGAAGCGCACTGACTTAGAGAGTGACTATCCCGCAGCTTTATATACTGCAACATACATTGCAAGATCCGCACTAGGCGGTGACAATGAGTTCAAGACAGTAATGACGGCATATGTGGCTGCAATTAGCAGTTCCGCTTCATCTGCTTACGCCAAGGGTGATTACCAGTGGCAGTTGGAGATTCTTCGCAACTCTGATAACGAGCGACTTGTTGTAGGCCGAGGCACATTTACTGTGCTTGCTGACCTAGACTCAGAAGAAGATCCCCGTACTCATGTAACTATCATGCTTGGTAAGATCGAATCCTTGCTATCTGGCAAGGCAGACTCTGATGTGGCTTCATATTCTATAGCTGGCAGGTCTTTAGTTAAACTTACGTTTACTGAGATGCTTCAAGCCAGAGATTACTACCGCAACGAGGCTGCTAGGGAAAAAGCAGTGTCTAACGCTAAACAAGGCCGCAAAGGTGGCGCAACTGTTAAGGTAAGATTCTAATGGGGATTCTAGACATATTCCGCAGTACAAAGACAGACGCTAAACCTAGACGAGTACGAAATTACTCAGGTGCGGCAACATCAAGGTTGTTTTCATCCAGTTTCGGTTCCTCAGAACGTAGTGCAGACAGTGAGCTGCAGTCAGCATTACCTAAGCTAAGGTCTCGCTCAAGGGACTTGGTTCGTAATAACGAGTATGCCAAGCGGTATATGAAGCTGCTACGTAACAACGTCATTGGTAAGAAGGGATTTAATACTCAGGTTAGGGCATTTGGAGGCGATACTAAGTTGGATCAGCCTGCTAACCAGCTAATCGAGTCTAAGTTTGCCCGATGGTGCAGGTTAGGTAACTGTACGGTAGATGGCAAGCTCTCATGGATAGATGTACAGAAGTTAGCTACTGAGACACTGGCCCGTGATGGTGAAGTGTTTATTATCAAGCATCGTGGTGCAAGCTTCCATGATTCGTTCGCTCTTGAGTTCGTAGAGTCTGATCAGGTTGATGTTACCTTTAATCGTAAGGCTCAAGGTGGCAACGAAATCCGTATGGGTATCGAGCTTAACCAGTTTAAGAAGCCTATAGCGTATTACTTCCTTCAAGCTCATCCTGGCGATTCCAATTTCTCGTCAATGACTGTCAAAGAGAAGTATGCTCGCGTTACTGCCGACAAGGTTATACATCTACTAGAGCCTACTCGCGTAGGTCAGACTCGCGGTGAACCGTGGCTGACTGCATCGATGGCGGCAATGAATCAGTTAGGCGCTTTACGTGAGGCAGCTATTGTAAATGCCCGTATTGGCGCATCAAAGATGGGTTTCTTCACCTCTTCTGGCGGTGATGGTTTCGTGCCAGATGATATGGCTGAAGATATTCCTATTATGGAAGTAGAACCAGGCACTATGCACCAACTACCTGTTGGCGTGGACTTTAAGTCGTTTGACCCGCAATACCCTAATAATGAGTTCGATGGCTTCCATAAGGCTGTCCTAAAGGGTGTAGCTGTAGGTTTAGGCCCAAGTTACCCATCATTATCTGGTGATCTAGAGGGAGTTAGCTACAGTTCTATCCGCCAAGGCGCGTTAGACGAGCGAGATTACTACGAGAACGTACAAGAGTTCTTGATTACCCACTTAATCCGACCTGTGTTTGAAGCTTGGCTTGGATCCTCTATGGAGATGGGCACTCTAGGAATTCCTGTTTCACGATTTGATCACTTTGCAGAAGCTGCTCAGTTCAGAGGTCGTGCTTGGAGCTGGGTTGATCCTCTTAAGGAGATGAACGCAGCAGTTACTGGACTGAAGAACGGTGTATTGTCGTTAGATGATGTCGCTAGTCAGTATGGTAAGGACGTTGAGGAGCTACTTGGGCAGATCAAGCGTGACAAGGCGTTAGCTGAACAGTTCGGTATTAAGTACGCAATGGAGCCATTTGGCGGTAATTTAGAGAAAGTGGCACCAGATATTACCGATGATGACTAAAAAATGGTAGAATCGGGTTAAATGCCTTTAGGAGCATGTTATGAGCGAAGAAATAGCTGAGGAAGTGGTCGAAGAGATCCGTTCCGAGGAAGTAATTGAAGAAGTTGTAGTTGAGGACACTGTAGAAGAGCGGTTCGATACTACGGCTGTACAGCATCGAGCAGGCATTGCTCAGGCTGATCATATTAATGAGGGTTCACGAACTGTTGAAATTGCTATTTCCAGTGAAGAGCCTGTATCACGTTACTTCGGTAATGAAATATTAGACCATACTGAGAAATCCATTGATTTGGAGTTCTTGGCATCAGGTCGCGCACCTTTGCTACTGGATCACGATCCTGAGAAGCAAATTGGCGTTATAGAATCTGTAAACTTGGATAGCTCGGCCCGAAGACTACGGGCGACAGTACGCTTTGGAAAAGGTGTACTTGCTAATGAAGCGTTTACTGATGTTGTAGATGGTATCAAGGCTAATATTAGCGTTGGCTACCGCATCAACGAATTAAAGATGGTTAGCAAAGGCGGTAAAGACGATGAGGCAACTTATCGCGCCGTATCTTGGCGACCTGTCGAAGCGAGTTTGGTATCGATCCCCGCCGATGTGACAGTTGGAGTCGGTCGATCTAGCGAACCTTCACCCATCCCTATTATAGAAACTTCATTTAAGGAAGACATTATGTCTGAGATTGATATTGAAGCGGTGAAGGCTGACGCCATGAAATCCGCACAACGTAACGCCGCTCAAATTGTTGAGCTAGGTGCCCGACACAACAAGAGTGACATGGCTCGTAAAGCTATCGCTGAAGGAACTACTATCGAAGAATTCCGTGGTGAATTACTAGAGAGTGTTGGTTCTACTCGCGGCTTAGAAGCTAAGGACATCGGCATGAAGAAGGAAGAAGTTAAACGCTTCTCTCTAGTTCGCGCTATCCACGCTCTTGCTAACCCAACTGATCGCCGTGCTCAAGAAGCTGCTGCATTTGAATTTGAATGTTCACGCGCTGCTGCTGAAAGCTATGGTCGCACTGCCCAAGGCATCATGCTTCCTGCTGAAGTAATGCGTAACTGGAAGAAGCGTGACTTGAACTCTGCTGACGAAGCATCTTTGTTCGCTGACGACTTCCGTGGAAGCGACTTCATTGACGTTCTACGTAACTCATCTTCTGTTATGCAAGCTGGTGCTCGCGTACTAGGTGGCTTGTCTGGTGACGTTAAGATTCCTAAGAAGGCTACAGCGGCTGCTGCTGCTTGGATCGCAACTGAAGGTGGCGCTGCTACTGAAAGCGAAATGACTGTAGGTCAGGTTAGTTTAACACCTAAGACTTTAGGTGCCTTCACTGACGTAACCCGCCAGCTATTGATCCAGTCAAGCATGGACGTTGAGAACTTGATCCGTGACGATCTAGCACAAGCTTTGGCACTTGCCATCGACTTAGCTGGTTTGGAAGGTTCTGGATCTAGCGGTCAGCCAACTGGTATCTTGAATACTACTGGTGTTAACACTGTTACTGCCTTCGCTGCTGCAAACCCTACGTTTGCTGAAGTAGTCGGACTAGAAACTGCCATTGCTAACGATAACGCCCTAATGGGTAACTTAGCATACATCTTACCATCTGCAATGAACGGTGCTCTTAAGACCACTGAGAAAGCATCTGGTACGGCTCAGTTTGTAGCTGGCGGTGGTGACATCAACGGTTATAAGTCAATCGTGTCTAACCAAGGTACTGCAGGTAACATGTACTTCGGTAACTTCAACGACTTGTTAGTTGGCCTATTCGGCGGACTTGACCTTACTGTTGATCCGTATACTCACAGCACCTCTGGTACGATCCGTATCGTTGCGTTGCAGTCAGTAGACATAGCAGTACGTCATGCTCAAAGCTTTGCTTTCGGTAACGATGGTTAATAGCCAAGATAGGGGGCCGTCAAACGCCCCCTTTTATTTTTGGAGTATGTTATGAAGTATGAAGTAATTAGCGGTTGTGTAATCGCAGGTAAGTCATATAAGACAGGTTCTATTACTGAGATTAGTATAGACACTGCAAAGATTCTAGTTTCTATGGGCCGTGTTATCGCTCATAAAGACGAACCAAAGACAAAGACGGAAAACAGATCAGTAGGTTTGGAAACATCTTCCGAAAAGCCTAAGACTCGTTCCCGCAAGAGCAAATAGTGGCAGTAGAGACAGCAGACGAGCGTCTACTACTCCTAAAGGACTTTGGCGTAACTGCCAACTGGTCTAGAGGTTCTGTGGTTGGTATATTTGACAGCTACTACTCTGATGATGATATTGGTGGTGGAACTGCCTTTGCAATGTCTCAGCCTAGATTTCTATGCCAAACCAGTGACATTGTTGGACTCTCCAATGGAGATGAACTAGAGGTTGGAAGTGTCGACTACTACGTTCGTGTAACTATGCCAGACGGTAATGGTATGACTGAATTGGCTCTGGAGCTGAAGTAATGGCACATTTGCGCAAGTTGATTAGAGATAATGTAGTCACTACTCTAACAGGGTTAGCTACCACAGGATCTAATGTGTTTCAGTCTAAGAGCTATCCTCTAACTGGAGATAAGTTGCCTAGTTTAGGCGTGTTTACTCAGGGCCAGGAATCAGACTATTCCACGGTAGGATCGCCACGTTCAGTACAGCACACATTGAATATGAGTGTGGAGATTTACGTTAAAGGTTCAACAGGGTATGATGACTCATTGGATGCGATATCTGAGCAGGTAGAGGCAGCTTTGTACACGGATTTAAGCCGTGGCACTTATGCACTGGATACTCAGATAACAGGGTTCGACTCAAGTTTTAGCGTTGAAGGTGAACAGCCCATCGCTGTAGGTACTTTATCAATAATGGTTAGGTACAGGTCTATTGAAGGCTCGCAAAGCCAGTAGTAGAGAATAGTTTAAATAAACGCGCACTAGCGCATTGGAGAAGTTAAATGGCTAGCCATACAGGTAATGACGGTTCAGTTTACGTTGGTGCGAATGCAGTCGCTGAGTTGATAGATTGGTCTGTTGACACAACTGCTAATACAGTTAATGACACAGTTATGGGTGACGCTTGGGAAACCAGCAAAGTTACTACAAAGGCTTGGTCAGGCTCAATCAATGTTCAGTGGGATCCTTCTGACACTAACGGTCAGGAAGGCTTGAAAGAAGGCGATGAGGTTACCTTAAATATGTACCCTCTTGGCAATACTTCAGGGCTTGCATATTTCTCTGGCGCTATTCAAGTTACTGGTGTTAACCGCACTGGCTCAAACCCTGAAATCATTAAGGCTTCAGTTAGCTTTACTGGTAACGGAGCTATGACCTACGGCACTGTAGCGTAATAATATGGGTAAGCTAATTGATGTGGCTGTTTCTCACTTTAGTAATTGTGTAATTCGCACACTAGAAGTGCCAGAGTGGGATGCTACGCTATATGCGAAGAACCTCACTCTGAACGATAAAGCCAAGTGGCTGGGTCGTGCGGACAACGATACTACTGATTATTTATGCTACTCCGTCATCTTCGGTGTTACCGATGCAGAAGGGGAAATGGTGTTTGATATTGCGGATAAGACTAGGCTTCGTAACAATGTGAATCCTGAACTTGTTTCACGTATAGCCAACTTCGTGTTAGCTGTACCCGATAAGGCTGAGGCCGACCGCGAAAAAAACTGATAGATGACCAAGGTACCCCGACTGAGTTATACTTAATGTACAATTTAGCCGAACACCTTGGTCAACCACTATCGACCATATTAGATATGACAGTTACTGAGTTTAATCACTGGTACTCATACCTAAGAATAAAGGGTGAACGGCAACAGGGGAAAACTTGATGGCGAACACCACAGAAACAGTTGTAGTCGTACGGGCAGTCAATGAAACTGACCGTGCCTTCAACGCAGTAAATCAAAACATGCGCAGGACTTCAAAGACTGCGAGTCACATGAACCAACAGTTCCGCTTTATGCGGGGCGGTCTGGGTCAAGTCGGACATCAAGTTCAGGATATAGCAGTACAGCTCCAAATGGGGCAAAACGCTATGCTTATCTTCGGACAGCAGGGATCTCAAATAGCATCACTTTTCGGCCCTCACGGAGCTATATTAGGTGCGTTCTTGGCTGTTGGTGCAGCTTTGGGTACAGCCTTTATGCCTGGAGTGTTTGGCGCAACTAAAGCCCTAGATAAACTCGCTGAAGCGCAAGATGCCGTAAATAAGATAATGGCTAACACAAGCATTGGCGAAGCTACTGCTGAGTATCAAGAGCTTCTTGACGTTAGTGCTGCACTTGCTGGCATGCAAATGGATGTCGCACTTAATAAGCTTGCCATAGGTATAGAATCTAATAAAGAAGCATTAATTAGTGCGTTAGGTGGCTCAGTAGGAGTTTCATCCGATTTACTTGCTATGCAAGAAAACATCGCTCAAGGTAATGACCAGTTTGCCAAACAGCAGCGTGAGTTCATGGCTGAAGTTAACAAGCAATCTGAGCTTGATCTAATTAGTCAGTTCGGTACTAGTGGCGTTGAGTTGAAGGAGGTTATTGAAGATCTATTCGGTGCAAAGACCTCAGACCAAGTAAAAGCAAGTATAGAACAATTAATGGGCATACAGGGCACCACTGAAGCCTTCTCTGACGCTAAGTTAGCTGCAGCAGAGTACGCTCTAGGTCTATTCAAGTTAAAGCGTGAAGAGGAGAAGCTAAACACGCCATTAGAAGTGGCAGGCTTTGAGAAGAAGAAGAAGAAGTCAGACAAGCTAGACAAGGACTCTCTTGAAGCTGTAGCCAATCAGATGGCTGCTGAAGAATCTATCGTCATGCAGGGTTATGAGACAGCCGTAAAGAATGCTAGAAAGGCCACTGTAACAGAAGCAGCAAGAGTTAAAGCAGCGCGTGATGCAAGAATCAATGAAATGGCAGCGGAAGAGGCTTTGGTTGGTGCTGGAATACAGACAGCTATAGACAATAGGGAAGCTGCTGCAGAAGAAACTCTAGCAGCCCGTAAAGCAGCTCTTGAAGATGAATACAGGTTAGAGCAAGAATATATTGAGTCTGGTGAGGCAGGCAGGATTGCAGCGGATCATAAGGCTGTACTAGCTGCTAGAGACCTTGCAGAAGAGCAGATTAGGATCAAGAAGGATGCTGCTGAGAAGCAGGCCCAGATTGAATTGCAGGCTATCAGTACGGCTGAATCTGCCATGGCTATGATGGGTAGCGCACTTAAAGATGGAACAGACGCTCAGAAGGCCGCATTTGCGATAGAGAAGGCTTTAGCGATCACTAGCATCATCATTAACACTCACGCAGCAGCATCTAAGGCGGCTGCAGTTGCTGCCATAGGTGGCCCACAGGCATGGTTTGCAACTGAAGCGGCTATTACCGCAATTGGTTATGCAAAGGCAGGTGTAGTTGCAGGCACCACTTTAGCCTCATTTGAAGGCGGCGGTTTCACTGG